>ENA-OYYP01001473-OYYP01001473.1-human-gut-metagenome-genome-assembly--contig:-NODE-1473-length-9967-cov-7.067797_pt1 | contig 9967 bp, 9 predicted proteins | sample MGYA00244067_ERZ653456 | MGnify/ENA primary metagenome ERZ653456 (study PRJEB26926, sample SAMN06165101) | human gut metagenome | biome: ENVO:00009003; feature: ENVO:2100002; material: ENVO:00002003... | reverse complement strand
AGCGTCAGATGTGTATAAGAGACAGAATAAAGAAAGAAGGGATTACCTTGTCAGAGAACCAAGAGCGAATAACCGCAGAGAAAAACATGGATGAAATCCATGAGGAATTCCGCCTGACGCTGACTGACCTGTTGAGCGACGCATACGCAATCGAACAATTTGCAGAAGAGGAGAAAAAGGAGGACGCGCTCTACTCCCCGGCCGTTACCGAAGAATACAAGCAAAGGCTGGAGGATTATTTAGCCCAGCACACGCAGGATGTATTAACGCTCGGAACGCGGCTCCTCCATTGCGGTATAAAGGCACGGGAAGGCTGACATACGCAAAAAAGGAGCGGATTGTAAAGCCCGCTCCAATCGTTATTCGTCGTCCTGCTCCGGCTCGCCCGCGTAGTACTCTTCGAGCAGGGAGCGCTTAATCATGCGCCCGTTGTGGAACACATATTCCTCGCTCCCCTTCGCCTTCTCCCGAAGTAAGCTTTCCGCCTCCGGGTCGTCTTCGAGCGCATCCTCAAGCGACTGGGAGGGCGCTTCCCTTTCGTCGTGCTCTTTGCCCTTTTCCGCTTCCTTTTGCCCTAAAATCAGGACCTTTTCAATTTTGGGGAAAGCAAAATAGTTGATAATCGTCGAGACATACGCCGGAACAACCAAAACGGCAAGTACGCCCGCGATGATAAGGTTGGCGGTGTAGCTGCCCGTGAGCATAAAAATTGTACTGATAACGGCTGTCAGCACGACGATTCCCAGCAGAGCGCACAGGTTTGCCGGAAGCTCCCAGATTGCCATAAGCGCCGCGTTTTTGTAAATATGGCGCAGCTTCTGGTCAATCGTGACCGTAATGAGCGGCACATAGAAAAACAGGAACACCAAAAACAGCATGACAACCAGGCAGAACCCGAACAGGAAATAAAACATCCCGTTGGTCTTTGCCGCCGCGTAATAGAACACGATGGAAAAATAATCAATCAAAACAGCCAGGTACATAATCACGCCGTGAATCAAGAACTGCCGGAAATTGTTTTTCAGCCCCTTCATAAAGGTCTCAAAGGGCTTTATCTTCTTGCCGCGCACCAGCTCCCGTGTGACCTGCGTGACGCCCGCGTAAAACGGCATACAGATAAGCAGCGGCAATAGCTGGAAAAAAATGTTGAGCGGCATGACATACGCGCCAATCAGCCACACAATCAGTGCGGACACGGCAAGCGGAACCGCAAACAGCAGGTTTGCGATGAGCAGCTTCGGGTATTTTTTGAACAGGCAGGCAAACAGCTCGCCTAAGCTGCGCCTGGCTGTTGTTTTTGTATTGGTTAAGGCCATTTAGAATTCTCCGTTTCGTTGAACTTCCCTGTTATTTTAACATATCGCGCCAGAAAAGGAAACTATCCCTGATACAACCGTCCAGGATTTATGTAAAATGAAAAATGCCGGAAAAGCACATGGAAAGCAATACGTCCACACCCGCGGCCATTGCCGTTAAAATAAGGAAATAGCTGCTTTTGAGCAGGTACTGCACAAATTGTGGCGGCGCGTACTTTTTGCCCTTCAGGCGGTCGGGCAGCAGCGTGTAAAGAATCGTCTTGGAAAAATAAAACGCCTCTTTTCCCTGCAGCAGCAGCGCGACCGACGACAAAAACGCGCCGGGCAGCATCATCAGCAGGTAAAAGCCAAGCCCCTGCAGCCCATACGCGCCGCAAAGGTAGCCCGCGCATAAGCCCGTTCCAAAGCCCTTGAAAAATGAGGCGATAGGCATGATAACCGTGCCCCACGCTGTAAGCCCCAACAAAAATTGTATGAGGTAAAAGATAAAGTAAGAGGTAAGCGACGCGGCGAAGGTGAGGAAAAGCGTCTGTTCAAGCCTTGCCTTAAAATTCGTGATGAACAGGAAATCAAGGCTTTTAACCATCTGTTCGTCCGCCTGCCCGGCGCTTAAGGACCCGAATACCATCCCAATTACCAAGGCAAGTCCCAAAAAAATGAGCACGCCATAGCGTTTGAGATAGTACGTCACATCCGTCTTTTTGATTCCCGCGTTCGGGATAGATAAAACAACACCCTTCATAGCAGCACTCCCGTTCCTGTCAACGTCTTTTGTCATACAGGAATATATGAACGGGAGGGACAAATTATGCCCTCGCTGCTGTCCGGTCAGCACTTTGCCCGGGCGTCCGGTTCTTTGATGATTTTTTACTTCCGTTTTTTAAGTGTAAACATAGAAAACAAACACGCAATACAACAAAGCAAAAGTACGGCGCCAATCGATTTATTCTCTTCCAGTACAATTACAACGGCACTTGCTGCGCACCCTAATACCGAGCATATTATGCCTATATCAGTTCCTGTTATTTTAATCTTCTTATCCATATTCGCAAATTCACTCCCGAATTCCTCTTGGAATTAACGTCCCATACATAGAATACCGCAGATGGATTTTTTAATTCTGACCTACTTCCTCAGCGCGGCGGGTACAGCTTGCCATTGCCTCCTTGATTGCTTCATAAAAATGGTTCTGCTCAAGCGTCTTGAGCGCCTCAAGCGTAGTGCCGCCCGGGGAAGATACCTTTTTAATAAGCACGTCCGGCGTATCGCCCGAATCGAGCAGCATCTGCGCGCTTCCCTGGAGCGTCTGGCAAATCAGGCGCATGGCCGCCTCTTCGTCTATGCCCTGCTCCTTTGCGTAATCTGCCATTGCCTTTGCAAACAGGTACACATACGCGGGGCTGCTGCCGTTTACCGCGATGATGGTATTCATCTGGCTTTCGGGCAGGATTTCACACACGCCGGAAAGCGCAAACATATTGTATACGGTTTGAAAGTCCTCGTCGCTGATATTTTCAGACGGGCAGAGCGCCGACGCGCCCAGCCCCAGAAGAAGCGGCGTATTCGGCATGACGCGCACACACGGGCAGTCACAGCACAGGGCTTTCCTTACAAAATCGATAGAAATCCCTGCCGCAATGGATACGAACACCTTTTCTTCTGTAATGTCAGCGCGCAGAGGCGTGAGCACGTCCTTATAATTCTGCGGCTTGACGGCAAGGACGATTATCCCGCAGGCCTCTACAATGCGCCGGGCGCTGTCGTGTACCCTGACGCCCTTGTCCGCCATGGCGTTAAGCTTGCCGTTGTCAATATCGAACACATGGATGTCTGACGGCGAGAACGCCCCGTTCTTAATCATGCCGTTGATGATTGCGGTCGCCATATTCCCGGCGCCGATAAACCCGATTTGCTTTTTCATAAAAAATCCTCCCTGCGCAAAACGCGGCCGAAAGCACGGCTTTCGCCGGACTCTCGGCCGGTTTGCTGATAAATATGAATTATTGAGCGAAATTAGCTTTCGCATTATAATTTTTTTCCCGCAATGATTACATGGTTGCTGGCGCCCAGTACAGATTGTTCCCTGCATACGCTGTAATGATAACCGCACCAGGTCTTGAATTCGTCTTCCGTCCAGCTATCAGCTTTGCCGGCAAATAACGGCGTAAGCCCGTCCTGGGCAAAATGGTCGGTTACCTCTACGTTATACTGTGAATACATACGCTCCATTTCAGCTGCGGTCGAATAATATGTATCCGTCCAGAAGCATTTCTCGTCATCATGCGTTAAAACACCTGTTCCGACAATCTGCTCCGCGAGCCGTTTGTCTAAATATTTGCTGTCAGATATAGCGGCAAACTGAAAAACATAATAGCGCGGTATATACGCGGTAAACAAAAGGCCGCCCTTTTTCAGTACCCGCAGGGATTCGGACATGCACCTGTCCCGCTGCTCTTTTGATATTAAATGGTAAAACGGGCCCATATTCAGCACGGCGTCGAACGATTCATCTGCAAAGATATGCATATCTGCCGCGTCTAAAACAGCCGTCCGCATTTGGTATGCTTTCTCTTTTAAGGTTTTATCTATTATGTCTATATGCCTGGGCGTGATATCGGTCGCGGTGACCTGATGCCCTTTATCAGCCAGGTAAAACGAATAAATTCCCGTACCCGCGGCACAATCCAATATCTTCATATTCCCGTTCAGGTGTTCATCTAAAATGCGGGCCGTCGTAATAAATTCAATTTTTCTGGCGTGGTTCGTGGTCAGCCTGTCTTCTTCCCGGTAATTCTCATAGTTGTCCACTACATGGTTTCGCACAGAAATATCCTCCGTCAGCCGCGTTTCGGATTTGTCTGGAAAAGCCTGCAATCAGCAGTTCCAGCGGTATGCCATATTGTATTTGTTCGACGAGCCGTCCCTTATATAATCCCCGTAGAAAAAAACCTCAAGCTCGTCGATGCGCCTGTACAAAAGCCCCCAGACGCACTGGCCTCCGGCGTGATGCCACTGAATCAGCTCGCCGATGACCGCGTTCTTGTTTACAAGGTTCAAATTGCGCACGCTGGTAGAGGCAAACGTAAGGTATTCGCTCGCACAGTAACCGGTTGTACCGTCGGACAGCTTGACCTTATACCAGCTGCTTGTCGTTTTTTCAACCACCGTAACCTTCGTGTTATAGGTCATTACGGTAATGATATTATAGCCAGTACCCGGCCCGGTGCGCAGCATCAGCCCGTCGGACGAGTTGACAGACGCTGTCGAGCCTGTCGGCGCGGTGGAACCGGATTCCACACAGTCGAGCAATACGCGCTTGACGTCGGAATCGCCCAATACGCCCGCTCCAAGATTATACACCATCATAACCAGCGCGTCAAACTGCTGCTGGTTGAATTTTACATTGTTCGACCGCATGAAATTATTTACGGCGTTCGTGTAGGAGCTGCCGTTCATCGTCTGGACGAGATAAGCGTATGCCTCGTCCTTTGAGATATTGTTATAGAACTGCTCGCCCGCCGTGACGACCTTTCCGTAGCCGAGCGTCGGCGCGTCCGATACGAGCGGGTCGTCCGTCACGGAGCCTAAAAAGCCCTCGTAATCCGCATTGAGGCGCAGCAGCCCGTCGCTTGCGCGCCGTTCATTAAACGATACGGTACCCGCGCTCGCAACATTTGACACGAACACCGACGTTTTGCCGTCCGCGCAGGTGGACCATACGCCGTTTTTGCTCGTATATGCCGTAACGGAGAACGTGCCGGAGGAGCTGAATTTCATGGAGCCCTTCCAGATATAATGGCTGCCGGAGGAATCGGTCGTTTTACTGGTGGCCGTAACGGAATAATCCTTGCCGTTGACAGTAAAATTAAATTTCGCTCCGTCGCGCGTTTTGTCTGTAATCGCGTAGAAGGAGACGGTATCGCCAAGCGCGGCGGAGTTCGGGGAGGTATACGCAAAGCGTACGGGCGCCGCGGCTGTAACCGTAACCGCACACGTTTTCACTTTGCCGTTGGCGCTGGCCGTTATAATCGCAACCCCTGCCTTTTTTGCGTAAACAAAGCCCTTTGAGCTGACAGACGCCACTGAGGTATCGCTGCTCTTGAAGCTTGTGCCTGAGGTATAGCTTTTCAGATAGAAGGTCTTATCCGCCGCAACGGAGGCCGTCGTATTGGAAAGTGAAACGCCGCCTGACGAGGAAACGACCGTAATCGTATAGGTGTTTTTCACCGAGCTTTTCGGGTCCTTGACGGTAATGACCGCCTTGCCCGCGGAAACGCCCGTCACAATACCGCTTTGCGTAACGGTGGCCACTGACGTATTGCTGCTCGAATAATTGACCGTTTTATTGGCGGGCGTGGTGGCCGCATTGATGTATGCATGGTTCCCCGTATAAATGGAGGAGGCCGTAGAGGTAAGCAGTATGCTGCTGATGGCGTCCGCGCTGACCTTGACGGTACAGCTCGCCGAGACGCCGCTGCCGTCGGCCGCCGTACAAGTAACCGTCGCCGTGCCGGAGCCAACCGCTGTTACTAAACCCGCGGAGGACACTGTCGCGACGCTTGTGTTGCTCGATTTCCATGTTACGTTTTTATTCGTCGCGCTGCTTGGGGAGACTGACGCCTTCAGGGTGCCTGTTTTCCCAACGCTCCAGTTCAGGCTCGAGCTGTCGAGCGTAATCGACGTAACCGGCTGGTAAACCGTCACCTGGCAGGAAGCCTTTGCCCCGCCGCCGTCGGCAGCCGTACAAGTAATTGTCGCCGTGCCGGGGCCAACCGCTGTTAACAGGCCCGCGGAGGAAACTGCCGCAACGGAAGTGTTGCTCGATTTCCACGTTAAATTTTTATTCGTCGCGTCGGCAGGCGATACGGAAGGCTTATAGCTTCCTGTTCTGCCAACCGGCCATTTTATCGCATAGGTATTGAGCTCGATGTTCTGCACGTACTTTGTGCTGGTAACCGTCACAACGCAGGAAGCCTCCGCACCGCCGCCATCGGCGGCTTTCGCCGTAATGACCGCTGTTCCCGCTGAAATTGCGGTAACAAGGCCCGCCGAATTGACTGCGGCGACCGACGAATTGCTTGTTGACCAGCCCACCGCGCCGCCTGCAGGCGTTGTCGAGGCCAGAAGAATTTTTGTGCTGCCTTTTGACAGTGTGACAGACGTTGGGGAAAGCGAGACGCTCTGCGTCTTTTGTCCCGATACCGTCACCTTGCAGGAAGCCGCCCTCCCTGAGCCCATAAGCGTCGCCGTAATGGTTGAAACGCCCTTTGAAAGCGCCTTGAGCTGCCCGGCGGAAGTAACGGAAACAATGGAAGGGTTCGAACTTTTCCACGTGACCGCCGCCTGCGCCCCTGCCGCGCTTGAAAGAAACGCCGTAAGGGTTTTGCCGTCCCCTTCTTCCAGGGAAAGCGCTGTGTCGGACAGATATAAGCTGCCATTATATATGTTATTGGAGGAATCCCCCCCAACGATGTTGTCCGCTATTGAATTTTCAAACCAGCCGGGACGCGCCGTATTCGATTTGGCGGGCTCGTCGTCGACGCTGCCGCCCACGTCGTCCTCATCCTTCGGCAGCGTAACGTTTACCGTGGCATAATCCCTGGAAATATAGCCGGTCTTGCCGCTTTTCGCCTTGACCTTAATCCACACGTTGTCGGTATTGTCAAGCACGGTCGTATCCACTCCGTCGCCGAGTACCTCGAGCGAGGAATAGCTTGTCCCGGCACCGCTGCGCAGATTAAGGTAATCGGTCGTCCTTGCCGTGACCTTCATCCCGTCAAGTCCGTCCTTTACGGAAATAAAATCGGTGCTGCAGTAGCCCGTCTTCCCGTTTTGCGCTTTTGCCTTGATAAAGCCCTTCGAGCTGTCCGCCAAAAGCGAAACGGTCCAGCCCTTCTCCATCAGGCAGACCGAAGAATACGACGTTCCCGCGCCGCTGCGCAGGTTGAGCGCCGCCGTCGTTTTAACCGTACTGCCCGACGCGGCGGATACGCCTGTCATACCAATCGCAAATACAGAGAGTAAAATAGTAAAAGAACAGATAACAGAGATTACTTTTATGTAAGATTTATGGCCCGTTTGCACGGGTTTTGAATAGGATAGCATCCTTGGCGCTCCTTTCCTGAAATTTTCCCGCAGCCGTGCGGAAAAATAAAATTAAGGTTCAAGCTTTATTATACTATCCGATTCAAAAAATGACAAGTTTTTAACTATACTGTTTGTAATTTAGGTGGATATGACAAGAAAACGCCCTCGATTTATTACAAAATTGACATAAATTCCTTACTGCTTCCTGATTCCCTTAAACAAATGCTTCCTCCATACGCGGACATACAATATAACTAGCCTTGTAACGGCTATATCGTAGACGATGAAAAACACATTGCCCGCAAGCAAAAACAGCCATGGGATATAAATACCGAAAATGACAAATTCGCCGGCCGGAACGGAAAATACATAGAGCGCGAGGAAAAACGCGGCGACCATACTGGCATTGAACACCGCAAGCTTTAAAATACGCTGCGGCCACTTTTTTGCGAGCGTTTCTATCCTTGCCTTGAGAATGGGGTAAAAGCCGAAGAACATGACGAAATAGAGCGCGGCCTCCTTGTCTCCCGCGAAAAACAGCGACAGGATGGAAATGGCCGCGAACACCGCCCACGCCCATTTTGCGCCGAGCTCAATCACAACGGCGATTAAAAGGATTCCCGCAAGGGCAGGGCATGCGTAGGTTCCTATTGGGATAAACCCGGTCAGGAGCATAATTGCAAGGCTCAGCGCGGCCATTACGCCGCCGAGCGCTACCTGGAAGCTTTTGTTCATCGCGACATTCCTCCATAAAAAAGGGAACGCTTTCACGTTCCCTTGCGTTTCTTTTTAACAGCAGGGAATCAAATCCCCGCCCATGCACTCGCAGCAGCAATCCGCGCAGCAAAGGCCCGAGCATAAATCGCAGGTCGAGCATCCTCCGCCGACCGGCTGCTGGGTATTGTATCCGCCGTAGGCTCCGCCTCTCCTGCTCTGTACGTAGCCCATCGCCTGCCGGTATTCCCCGTTGCCCGGGTCCATGGCGCACGCCGTCTGCATGTGCTTATACGCCTCTTCCGTCCAGCCTTTTTTGAGCATGATTGTGCCTTTGAGGAAATGCCATTCAGCGTCGCGCCCCTGGGCGGGCACCCCGTCGAGAATCTGCTCCGCGTCGGCAAGGCGGCCGGTCTGGATGAGCACCCTGACGTCCGAATACTTCGAGGATGAGCCGTACCCCGGGTTTGCGTTGTAATAGCCGCCGTACCCGCCGCCCGGATTCCCCGCGTTCCCGCCGTTTCTGCGCGCGTTCATTACGGTGTCGTACGCCTCGTTAATTTCTTTCATTTTCTCCGAAGCAACGTCAGAAAGCGGCGTGTCCGTGTAATTGTCCGGATGATATTTTTTTGCAAGATTCCGGTAAGCCGTCTTGATTTCTTCGTCGGTGGCTTCCCTGGAAACACCCAAAACCTGATATGGATCCTGCTGCATATACTTTTCTTACCCCTTTATACCGGTATCCGTACCGTCAACGGACGGCGCCGGTTCTTCCATCTTTTCTTCCCTAATTTGTTTGGGAGAAACCTCCCGTTTATCGAACAAAACCTTTTTCTGCATCTGCGCGATTCCGGGCCCTGTGATATTTTCGATGATTTCCCGAAACACGTGAAGCTCCATCAGGTGAAAGGCCGAAAGCATCATACTGACGTTACAGTTTAAAACCTCGTTGCAGTACCGGCTTTCCTCCTCTTTTGCAAGAGGCGCCCGCCTCCCCTCAAGCTCCTTTAAAAACGGGTTGAAGCTTCCGCTTTTTTTGTCCTTTTCCATATCATCTGCCGCATCAATTAAATAAATCCATTTTCCCAGATAATAGCCGAAGTGGGAGTAAACCTTCCGCTGCGTTTCATTTTCCGCCATGCGCCCCATCAGCCGCTGCATCATGCGCGCAGTGGGATCAGCCGCACGGTCCAGGGAGCATCCGGGCGTTTGCTCCGCCGCAAGCTGTTCCTGAAGCATTTGGGAAACAATCTCGTCGAGCGGTGAAAATTCCTTCAGCGCCTTTTTGCGCCAGCGCCCCGCTATGGGCTTCAGCAGCTTTTTAAAAAGGACCTTCAAAAAGGGTTCGTCCGCGATGTCGTCGAGCAGCTTGTAGTAAAAAGTCACGACGCTGAGCGCCGCCGCTTCCCTTAGCGTTTCCTGCGAGCCCTTGCAGAAGGTGCATTTTTTCAGCGGGTTGAACGTGCACCTGCCCTGCTCGAAGCCTGGGCATTCGCCCATAAGGCTTACGCGTACCATTGCGTAAAACGTGCAGTCGTAGCTCAGGATAAAACGGGAGAGAATCCCGTAATCCTTACCGAGGCGCTTGCACAGCCCGCAATATACACCCTTGTACGCTTCATATTCTTTGATGCGCAAATCCGGCTGGTAGGGCTTGATATATCCGAACAAAAAAATTTTCTCCCTTTTATTATTTTCTTTTTCTTATTCTACAATACTTTCCGGCGATTAAAATTAACTAATTGTAAATTTTAACAGCTTTTTGCCTTGTAAAAATCTGTAATCAATATTATAACTGTCTCTTATACACATCTCCGAGCCCCACGAGACCGTACTAGATCTCGTATGCC
>ENA-OYYP01001471-OYYP01001471.1-human-gut-metagenome-genome-assembly--contig:-NODE-1471-length-9971-cov-7.924264_pt1 | contig 9971 bp, 10 predicted proteins | sample MGYA00244067_ERZ653456 | MGnify/ENA primary metagenome ERZ653456 (study PRJEB26926, sample SAMN06165101) | human gut metagenome | biome: ENVO:00009003; feature: ENVO:2100002; material: ENVO:00002003... | reverse complement strand
CCCGTGACCCCATGCGTGACAGGCATGTATTCTAACCAACTGAACTAACGCACCAGAATTTCAATTTATTAATCTGCATCTCTCTCGATTGCGGGTGCAAAGGTAGTTGTTTTTTGTAAACCTGCAAGCGTTTTGAGAAAAGTTTTTTTCAAGAAAAAACAAGAAAAATGCTTAGTGTCTCATTTTGAGTACTTTTGTAATGAAAAAAAATATTCGTTTTTCTTCTCTTCGGATAGTGACGGTATCTGATCGTTATAGTGACGCTATCACGATGGAATACCGTCACTATCCGAAGGCAATGGCGTCACTATCCTAAAGTTTGTCATTCTTTTCATTGAAAATAACTCTCGATATCTTTCTATCTGTAAGAAATCACCGTTTTTATATCAACTTTCTGCTTGAATAATTCGTAGTTTTGCAATAAATCGTTATTTTTGCGCACTAAAATTAGATAGGTGGAAGAATTTCCGCCCGGAATAGTAAATTAGTAAAAAGAATGATGACTACAGCCAAACTGTTATTGCACTGTCCCGACAAACCGGGAATCCTCGCGGAAGTGACAGACTTTATTACGGTAAACAAAGGAAATATTATCTATCTGGATCAGTATGTAGACCATGTGGAGAACATCTTCTTCATGCGTATAGAATGGGAATTGAAAGATTTTCTGGTTCCGCAGGAAAAGATTGAAGATTATTTCAGAACGCTATATGGGCAGAAGTATGAAATGGATTTCCGTCTTTATTTCTCGGATGTGAAACCGCGTATGGCTATATTCGTTTCTAAAATGTCTCATTGCCTGTTCGATATGTTGGCTCGCTACACGGCAGGAGAGTGGAACGTGGAGATACCTCTTATTATAAGCAACCATCCGGACTTGCAGCACGTGGCAGAGCGTTTCGGTATTCCTTTCTATTTGTTCCCCATCACCAAGGAGACCAAAGAAGAACAGGAACGCAAAGAAATGGAATTGCTTGCCAAACATAAAATTACATTCATCGTGTTGGCACGTTATATGCAAGTGATTTCCGAACAGATGATCAATGCGTATCCAAATAAGATTATCAATATCCATCATTCCTTCCTACCGGCATTTGTGGGGGCGAAACCTTATCATGCCGCATTCCAGCGTGGAGTGAAAATTATCGGTGCGACCAGCCATTATGTGACGACTGAGCTGGATGCAGGCCCGATCATCGAGCAGGATGTAGTGCGCATTACACATAAGGATTCTATAGAAGATCTTGTAAATAAAGGAAAGGACCTGGAAAAGATTGTTCTTTCGCGTGCGGTACAAAAGCATATCGAACGTAAGATTTTGGCTTATAAAAATAAAACAGTAATATTTAGCTGATGAAAGTAGCAGTTGTAAAATACAATGCCGGAAATATCCGTTCTGTGGACTATGCTCTGAAGCGGTTGGGGGTAGAAGCGGTGATTACTGCCGATAAAGAAATACTTCAATCTGCCGATAAAGTGATTTTCCCCGGAGTGGGAGAGGCGGGAACTACCATGAATCACCTGAAAGCAACAGGGCTCGACGAACTGATCAAGAATCTGCGTCAGCCTGTGTTCGGAATTTGCCTCGGTATGCAGTTGATGTGCCGACACTCCGAAGAAGGTGAGGTGGACTGCCTGAATATCTTTGATGTAGACGTGAAGCGTTTTGTTCCGCAGAAGCATGAAGATAAAGTGCCGCATATGGGCTGGAATACGATTGGTAAGACAAACAGCAAATTGTTCGAAGGATTCACCGAAGAAGAGTTTGTCTACTTTGTACACAGTTTCTATGTGCCGGTTTGTGACTTCACTGCTGCCGAAACCGATTATATCCATCCGTTCAGCGCGGCATTGCATAAAGATAACTTTTATGCCACCCAGTTCCATCCGGAGAAAAGCGGGAAGACAGGTGAAAGGATTCTGAGGAACTTTCTGGATATCTAATAAACGTTGCAACAGTTTATAATAAACTCCACCATAGTTTATAATAAACTCGGTCATCGTTTATAATAAACTATTTCCGGCTTTTCGGAGAAGAAGAAAAGGACAGGCATAAGAAGATGGAGTGAACAGCTAAAATAGTAAATCGTAAATGATCAAATTGTATATAAACAGATGATAGAAATTATTCCAGCCATTGATATTATTGACGGGAAATGTGTACGCCTTTCTCAGGGAGATTACGATAGTAAGAAGGTCTATAACGAAAATCCGGTGGAAGTAGCCAAGGAGTTCGAAGCGAACGGGGTTCGCAGGCTTCATGTGGTAGATCTGGACGGAGCCGCTTCTCACCACGTAGTCAACCATCGGGTATTGGAGCAGATTGCTACGCGTACCTCTTTAATAGTGGATTTCGGCGGTGGAGTAAAGAGTGACGAAGATTTGAAAATAGCTTTCGAAAGCGGTGCTCAGATGGTGACAGGCGGAAGCGTTGCCGTGAAAGATCCGGAGCTGTTCTGTCATTGGCTGGAAGTATATGGCAGTGAGAAAATAATCCTCGGAGCAGACGTCAAGGAACATAAGATTGCCGTAAACGGCTGGAAAGACGAAAGCGCCTGCGAGCTTTTCCCATTTCTCGAAGACTATATAAATAAAGGTATTCAGAAAGTCATTTGCACTGATATTAGTTGTGATGGAATGCTGAAAGGTCCTTCTATCGATTTGTATAAAGAAATGCTGGAGAAGTTTCCGAATCTCTATCTGATGGCTAGTGGCGGAGTGAGCAACGTGGATGACATTATCGCCTTGAATGAAGCCGGAGTTCCCGGAGTCATCTTCGGTAAAGCATTGTACGAAGGGCATATAACATTGAAAGATTTGCGTATATTTTTATAATTAGGAGTGCTAAAATGAAATGGAGCGCCCTGTTATAATGAAAAAATAAAGAAGCAGGTTCTCGGATTAGTAGAATCTAAATTGTCAAATAGTAAATAAGATAGAATTGTGTTAGCAAAAAGAATCATACCCTGTCTGGATATAAAAGACGGACAGACCGTAAAAGGAACGAACTTTGTCAATTTGCGCCAGGCCGGTGATCCGGTAGAACTGGGGCGGGCTTACAGCGAACAAGGAGCAGATGAACTTGTTTTTTTGGATATTACTGCAAGTCACGAAGGACGTAAGACTTTCACGGAACTGGTAAAGCGGATTGCTGCCAATATCAATATCCCGTTTACCGTGGGCGGTGGCATCAATGAATTGAGCGATGTAGATCGCTTGCTGAATGCCGGAGCGGATAAGATCTCAATCAATTCTTCCGCCATTCGCAACCCTCAGCTGATTGATGATATAGCCAAGAACTTCGGCTCTCAGGTTTGCGTTCTGGCGGTAGATGCCAAGCAAACAGAAAACGGCTGGAAGTGTTATCTGAACGGCGGGCGTATCGAAACCGATAAAGAATTGCTGGCATGGACTAAAGAGGCTCAGGAGCGTGGAGCAGGCGAAATCCTGTTTACGAGCATGAACCATGATGGGGTGAAGACCGGTTATGCGAACGAGGCGCTTGCTTCCTTGGCCGATCAACTCTCTATTCCCGTGATCGCTTCGGGCGGGGCAGGGCTGAAAGAACACTTCCGTGATGCTTTTTTAGTAGGAAAAGCAGATGCGGCGTTGGCTGCCAGCGTTTTTCATTTCGGAGAAATTAAAATTCCCGAATTAAAATCGTATCTTTGCGGCGAAGGAATAACCATCAGAGGGTGAGGCGGCATGGGCTCACACAAACGGTATAGTAAATTGAAATAGTAATTAGAACTTAATATAAGATGGAATTGGATTTCGATAAGATGAACGGACTTGTTCCGGCTATCATACAGGACAACGAGACACGCAAAGTCTTGATGCTGGGCTTCATGAACAAGGAAGCCTACGATAAAACGGTGGAAACCGGAAAAGTAACTTTCTTCAGCCGTACCAAAAATCGTCTTTGGACGAAAGGAGAAGAAAGCGGCAACTTCCTTCATGTGGTATCTATCAAAGCGGATTGTGACAACGATACCCTGTTGATCCAGGCAGATCCGGCAGGTCCTGTTTGTCATACAGGCACAGATACTTGCTGGGGTGAGAAAAACGAAGAACCGGTTATGTTCCTGAAAGCATTGCAGGATTTCATTGACAAACGTCACGAAGAAATGCCCCAAGGTTCTTACACCACCAGCCTGTTCGAATCCGGAATCAACAAGATCGCTCAGAAAGTAGGTGAGGAAGCTGTCGAAACAGTGATCGAAGCTACGAATGGAACAAACGAACGTCTGATCTATGAAGGAGCCGACCTGATTTATCACATGATTGTATTATTAACTTCAAAAGGCTATCGGATCGAAGACCTTGCACGCGAATTGCAGGAAAGACATAGCAGTACATGGAAGAAGCATTAATTCAATATAAAAACGTAGAAATCCATCAACAGGAACTCTGTGTACTGAGCGATGTCAATCTGGAATTGCACAAAGGAGAGTTCGTCTATCTGATCGGGAAGGTAGGTTCGGGGAAAACGAGCCTGCTCAAAACCTTTTACGGCGAACTGGACGTAATCGACGGCGAAGCGGAAGTGCTGGGCTATAATATGCGTTCAATCAAACGCAAGCATATCCCTCAGTTGAGAAGAAAGCTGGGAATTGTGTTTCAGGACTTTCAGCTGCTGACGGACCGTACCGTTTACAACAATCTGGAATTTGTGCTTCGTGCCACTGGCTGGAAGAACAAACGGGAAATTCAGGAAAGAATAGAGGAAGTGCTCGACCTCGTGGGAATGTCCAACAAGGGCTATAAACTCCCCAACGAACTTTCCGGCGGCGAACAGCAACGCATCGTTATCGCACGTGCCGTGCTCAATTCTCCGGCTATTATCCTGGCAGACGAGCCGACCGGAAATCTGGATGTGGAAACAGGCAAGTCCATCGTTGAATTGTTGCACAACATCTGCGAATCCGGTTCGTCGGTAGTGATGACAACGCACAATCTGCAATTGCTGAAAGAATATCCCGGCAGTGTATACCGCTGTTCCGAACATCGTATAACGGATGTGACAGACGAATACATGCCCAGACAGAGAACAATAGAAATAGATTTAAATATAGATAACTAAAACAGTAACGAAAATGAAAGTTTTAAAGTTTGGAGGAACTTCCGTGGGTTCTGCTCAGCGGATGAAGGAAGTAGCCAAATTGATTACCGATGGTGAACAGAAGATTGTTGTCCTTTCTGCAATGTCAGGAACAACAAATACATTGGTGGAAATTTCGGACTATCTGTATAAGAAGAATCCGGAGGGTGCCAACGAGATTATTAATAAGCTGGAAGCAAAATATAAACAGCATATTGATGAGCTTTTTGCAACCCAGGAATATAAACAGAAAGGTCTTGAAGTTGTCAAATCCCACTTCGACTACATCCGCTCCTATACTAAAGACCTTTTCACTTTGTTCGAAGAGAAAGTGGTTTTGGCACAGGGAGAGCTTATCTCTACGGCGATGGTAAACTTTTACCTGCAGGAATGCGGTGTGAAGTCCGTGTTGCTTCCGGCTTTGGAATTCATGCGTACTGATAAGAACGCAGAACCGGACCCCGTATATATTAAGGATAAATTGCGTGCTCAATTGGATCTTTATCCGGATACGGAAATCTACATTACGCAAGGTTTCATCTGCCGCAATGCTTACGGTGAGATAGACAACCTGCAACGTGGTGGTAGCGACTACACCGCTTCTCTGATCGGAGCAGCAGTGAACGCTTCCGAAATCCAGATCTGGACAGATATCGACGGTATGCACAATAACGACCCGCGTATTGTTGACAAGACCGCTCCGGTACGCCAGCTGCACTTCGAAGAAGCAGCCGAGTTGGCTTACTTCGGTGCAAAGATTCTGCACCCTACTTGTATCCAGCCGGCTAAATATGCCAATATCCCTGTCCGCTTGTTGAACACAATGGATCCGGAGGCTCCGGGCACACTGATTTCTAACGATACGGAAAAAGGCAAGATTAAGGCAGTAGCTGCAAAAGATAACATCACTGCTATTAAGATTAAATCCAGCCGCATGTTATTGGCTCATGGTTTCTTGCGTAAGGTGTTCGAAATCTTCGAAAGCTATCAGACATCTATCGATATGATCTGTACGTCAGAAGTCGGTGTATCTGTTACGATAGATAACACGAAACATCTTAATGAGATTCTGGACGACCTGAAGAAATACGGAACAGTAACCGTTGATAAAGAAATGTGTATCATCTGCGTTGTAGGTGACCTTGAATGGGAAAATGTCGGTTTTGAAGCAAAAGCACTCGATGCGATGCGCGATATACCGGTGCGAATGATCTCGTTTGGAGGAAGTAACTATAACATCTCCTTCCTCATTCGGGAGTGTGATAAGAAAGTAGCTTTACAATCGTTGAGCGATATGCTTTTCAACGGCAAATAATTCCACAAATAATACGAGCGCTTTTACCGAACTGATAAAAGCGCTCTTTTTTAACCAACTAAACAAGTTTTTCGAATTATGAAGGGAATATTTCCAATCGATAAATTCCGCACTTTGCAGACACCTTTCTATTATTACGATACCAAAGTGCTGCGCGATACATTGTCGGCTATTAACCATGAGGTTGCCAAATATCTTAATTATTCAGTGCATTACGCTGTTAAAGCAAATGCTAACCCGAAAGTACTTACCATCATCCGTGAGAGCGGAATGGGAGCCGACTGTGTGAGCGGTGGAGAAATTCGTGCCGCTATCCGTGCAGGATTTCCGGCCAATAAAGTTGTTTTTGCAGGAGTAGGTAAAGCAGACTGGGAAATTAACCTCGGGCTGGAGTACGGCATCTTCTGTTTCAATGTAGAGTCTATTCCCGAACTGGAAGTAATCAATGAATTGGCTGCTGCTCAAAATAAGGTGGCTAATGTTGCTTTCCGTATCAATCCGGATGTAGGCGCACATACTCACGCAAATATCACTACCGGTTTGGCGGAAAACAAATTCGGTATCAGCATGCAGGATATGGACAAGGTGATAGATGTGGCGCAGGAGATGAAAAACGTAAAGTTTATCGGGCTTCATTTCCACATTGGTTCACAGATTCTGGATATGGGCGATTTTGTAGCTCTCTGTAATCGTGTCAATGAATTGCAGGATAAATTGGAAGCTCGCAGAATTCTGGTAGAACACATTAATGTAGGAGGTGGTTTGGGAATTGACTACGGACATCCCAATCGTCAGGCTATTCCGAACTTCAAGGATTACTTTGCTACCTATGCCGGACAACTGAAATTACGTCCTTATCAGACCTTGCATTTTGAATTGGGACGTGCAGTTGTAGGACAGTGCGGTTCCTTAATCTCTAAGGTTTTGTATGTAAAACAAGGCACACGGAAGAAATTTGCCATCCTGGATGCAGGTATGACCGATCTTATCCGTCCGGCTCTGTATCAGGCATTCCATAAAATGGAAAATATTACTTCCGAAGAACCATTGGAGGCATACGATGTAGTAGGACCGATCTGTGAATCGTCGGATGTTTTCGGAAAAGCAATTGACCTGAACAAAGTGAAGCGTGGTGACTTGATAGCCCTTCGTTCTGCTGGTGCTTATGGTGAAATAATGGCTTCCGGATACAACTGTCGTGAACTGCCGAAAGGATATACTTCCGACGAAATGGTGTAAGTAAAAAATGAACTGCTACAATCAAAATGTGAATGTAGTTTAAAAATATAGGGTGCATGGAACAATTTTAACTGAAAGCTTGTTATTTTTGTAATGAGTTCAAAAAGAAACTACATTAACAACTTAATAAAAAATACGATTATGATTTCAGAAAAATTACAGAATGCAATTAACGAACAGATTACTGCTGAAATGTGGTCTGCTAACCTGTATCTAGCAATGTCTTTCTATTTTGAGAAAGAAGGTTTCAGCGGTTTTGCTCATTGGATGAAAAAGCAATCCCAGGAAGAAATGGGACACGCTTATGCAATGGCAGATTATATCATCAAACGTGGAGGAACTGCTAAAGTGGATAAAATAGATGTTGTTCCTAACGGATGGGGTACACCTCTCGAAGTATTCGAACACGTTTACAAACATGAATGTCATGTTTCTCAATTGGTAGACAAGCTGGTAGACGTAGCTGCTGCTGAAAAGGATAAAGCAACACAGGATTTCTTGTGGGGATTTGTTCGCGAACAAGTAGAAGAAGAAGCTACAGCACAAGGCATTGTTGACAAGATCAAGAAGGCTGGTGATACCGGAATTTTCTTTGTAGATTCACAATTGGGACAGCGTTAATGATGCTACTCTGAAAAAATAGTTCTTTATATAGATAGAAGCTGCCTGAATTTCTGTTCAGACAGCTTCTTTTTTTTCACTTATTAGGCTTATATGTTCGAAAATAAACTACCTTTGTATTACGAGTCAGAGAAAAATTAATCCCGATTATTATAAATGAATGGTGTGAATAGAGGAATTTTTAGATTGCTCCCTGTATTTTTATTGCTCTTTTTGGGGGTGAGTAGTTGTTCTCAAAAAGAAGAACGGCGTATTCTGGTTATCCACTCTTATGAGGAGACTTATGCGGCTTATCCGGAATTTAACCGGATGATAGCGGAGCAATTTGAAAAAGAGAAAATTGATGCTGATATTCGTACCGTTTATTTAGACTGTGAATCCTACTGGGAAGAGCCGGAACTTGAGCGGATGCGCTTTCTGGTTGATTCCGTATCGAAAGATTGGCGGCCGGAAGTGATTCTGGTGAATGAAGACTAGGCTACTTATTCATTGATGAAATGCGGAATTCAGTTGGCGAAAGAAGTGCCTGTAGTTTTTGGTGGTGTCAATTATCCGAATTGGGGATTACTGAAACATCATCCCAACGTGACAGGCTTCCATGACAAGATAGCCTTTAATGAGAATATCAGTGTGGCAAAAGAGCTTTTCGGTGAGCACGTTCGTTTGTTTACCATGCTTGATACTACCTATATCGACAGACAAATCAGAAGAGATGCAAAGGAGCAGTTTAAAGGATATAAAGTGACCGGATTCATAGATAATCCCGAACTTTCTCCTGAAGAACAGATACGTTTGGCACAGGAAGAAGGCTATACCCGTTTCATGGCTATTCCTTTGCGTAATGCCAGAAACCATTCGAATGCTACTTTTATGTGGGTTTTGAACAGGAGTTACCGCGATCAATGTTATATCCAGTTGAAACGTGATTACACCACTATTAATATTGGGAGTATCTGTGGTAGTCCTAGTCTGACAGCCATCAATGAAGCCTTTGGGTTTGGTGAGAAGTTGTTGGGTGGATACATCACTTCGCTGCCTATTCAGGTAGAAGAAGAGGTGAAAACTGCCGTTCGCATATTACATGGCGCAAGCCCTTCGGATATACCCATTGTTGAAAGCCGGAAAGAGTATGTCGTAGACTGGAATACAATGACGCAAATTGGTTTGAGTAAGGAAAGTATTCCTGCTAAATATCGTATTATCAATATTCCGTTCAGAGATGAATATCCATTTTTGTGGGGAGCCTTAGTCGCTTCATTTGTTCTTTTCCTGATTTTACTTTTTGCTTCTCTTTGGTGGCTATATCTTCGGGAACAGATGAGGAAAAAACAGGCTCTTATAGCATTGGCTGATGAAAAAGAAACATTGTCATTAGCCATTGAGGGTGGAATGACGTATGCTTGGAGATTGGATAAGGGTTGTTTTGTTTTTGAAGATGCATTCTGGGCGTCGCAAGGGTTAAATCCTAGACAACTATCGTTTAAGGAATTCATGAGCTTTATTCATCCCGATCATTGGGAGGGAGTGAAGTTCAACTGGCGAAATCTGAAAAGTGCTCATAAAAAAATTGTGCAGGAGCTTTGTAACTTCGACGGTAAAGGCTATAGTGGTGGGAGTTTCGTTATACTACTAAACAGCTTTCGGGCTGTCTCTTATACACATCTCCGAGCCCACGAGACCGTACTAGATCTCGTA
>ENA-OYYP01001423-OYYP01001423.1-human-gut-metagenome-genome-assembly--contig:-NODE-1423-length-10177-cov-8.140288_pt1 | contig 10177 bp, 9 predicted proteins | sample MGYA00244067_ERZ653456 | MGnify/ENA primary metagenome ERZ653456 (study PRJEB26926, sample SAMN06165101) | human gut metagenome | biome: ENVO:00009003; feature: ENVO:2100002; material: ENVO:00002003... | reverse complement strand
ATCTACACACTGCATATCGTCGGCAGCGTCAGATGTGTATAAGAGACAGTAGTAGATCCGGTATTTCTACCTTATCAAGTTCCAGTTCAGTTACCCGTTGTTTACCCAATTGAGTCAGATGGAAATACATCTGTCTCCGGTCTTCACTTCCGAGTGATCGGACGATTAGTCCTTTTTCTTCCAGTATCCGCAGCATTTTGGATGTGTGTGAGGGGCTTAGTTCGGTTTGTTTAGACAGGTTGGTAGCCGTCACTTTGTCCGAAGCCTCTTTAAGGGCACACAATATCATTGCTTCATTAAGCGTTATCTGGTACATTTTTTCAAATGCAGTTTCAAAGTTTCCCATTGCTTTGAATACATCACGCATTGCACATATTGTTTTCATACCTTATTTAAATATTTCATTTGTTCATTTTTTAAATAAATAGATTAACGTTTGCGTTATCCGCCCGTTCCATATACGTTGCTACGCCGCCAATGGTCACCTCGTCCAGGAGTTCTTCTTGTTTGACTCCCATCACGTCCATTGACATCTGGCAAGCAATAAATTCCACACCGTTTTCCAGCGCTTGCTGGCGCAGGGATTCCAGTGAATCAATCCCTTTTTTGTTCATGATATACCGCATCATTTTTCCGCCTATTCCGCCCATACTCATCTTAGAAAGTTTCAGCTTTTTAGAGCTGGAAGGCAGCATCATGCCAAACATTTTTCCGAAAATATCCTTTTCGGTTTCCGGTTTGTGCAACTTCTTGATGACGTTCAGTCCCCAGAACGTAAAGAAGATGGTGACTTTCTGCCCCGTAGCTGCTGCGCCGTTTGCTAGTACAAAAGTAGCCAAAGCTTTATCCAAATCATCACTAAACATGATAAAGGTTTTTCCTTTGCCCTCACATGAAGTAACAATATTGCACGATTTTGGTTCTCCTTTTTCTATGACAACAACAGATTTTCCTCCGGAGCTGTCTTTCGAAATCAGTTGATTGCCCGTTGAACTGCACCATGCGGCGGCGTCACGCGGAAATCCCGGATCGGTTGAGGTGATTTCCACCCGTTCGCCTGACGCCAGTGTATCCATTGTTTTTTTCATTTTCAAAATCGGGCCGGGACATTGTAACCCGCAGGCGTCTACCCGAACTGTTTTAGCGGGGGTTGCAAGGGCATCGGCGGTGACGGCAGCCGTGGCAGTAACCGTGGTATCCGAAACCTTAGCAACCGCAGGTTGCCCAACTTGGGGACTACCTCCCTGTTGTTCGGGTGATTCGTCTATTTCATTTCCATTTTCTTCGCGTATGATAATCGGAGCAGTGGCGGCTCGATAAGTCTTCAGTCCTCCCGAGAGATTACGCACCTTGTCAAATTCATGTTGAGTCAATATCCGGTAGGCAAGATAGCCCCGTAGTCCGACAGCGCAGAAGGTATAAATCATTTTATCTTTCGGCAGTTCGGCCAGCCGGTCACGAAGCTCATCCAGCGGAATATTCACGGCACCCGGTAGGCTGCCTAAAGAATATTCGTCCGGGGTGCGGACATCCAGGAGGAACTTATTTTCCATTTCAATGTCCCGCAACTCTCTCCAATATACCGGATTGGTTTTGCCGGTAATGATGTCTTCCGCTACATATCCTGCCAGTGCTACCGGATCTTTGGCCGAAGAGAACGGAGGAGCATACGCTTGTTCCACTTTCATCAGGTCGTAGATCGTTCCCTCGTGTTTGATGACAAGCGCGAGTTCGTCAATCCGTTTGTCCACTCCGTCGTAACCGACGATTTGCCCGCCGTACAATCTTCCCGTCTTTTTGTCGAAAGTGATTTTGATACTCATCGGCATGGCATCCGGATAGTAGCCGGCATGAGAGGCGGGATGGATGGTAGATGACATATAATCTATCTCTTCCTGGCGCAGGCGCTTGCCGGGTAAACCGGTTGAAGCAACGGTCATGTCGAAAACTTTTGCGATTGAAGTGCCGATAGAACCTTCGTAAGGTATTTTTGCCCCGAGAACGTTGTCTGCAACGATGCGTCCCTGACGGTTGGCAGGTCCGGCAAGATAGTTGAGCCAGGGTTTTCCGGTGATCGGATGGCGGAACTCGATTGCGTCACCGATGGCATAAATCGATTCATCAGACGTTTGCAGGTAATCATTCACGGCAATACCTCCTGCGGGGCCGATAGTCAGTTCGGCAGCTCGTGCCAGACTGGTTTCCGGGCGTACTCCGATCGACAGGATAACGATATCGGCAGAAATGGACTGACCATTTTTGAACGTTACTTTCAATCCTTTTCCCTCCCGGCTAAAAGAGGCGACAGCTTGTTCCAGATAAAGATTGACTCCTTTATCCATCAAGTGCTGGTGGACGAGCGATGCCATCGAGAAGTCGATAGGAGCCATCACTTGATTGCCCATTTCCACAATCGACACTTTCGCTCCCTGTGTATGTAAGTTTTCCGCCATTTCCAGACCGATAAATCCGGCTCCTACGATAACGGCTTTTCGCGGAGCGTGGCTCTTGATATATTCTTTGATCCGATCCGTGTCGGTGACATTCCTTAACGTGAAGATTCCGCTAAGGTCGATTCCCGGAAGAGGAGGACGCACCGGGGAAGCTCCGGTGGAGATGACTAATTTATCGTAGCTCTCCTCATAAGTGTCTTCACTGCTTTGCCGGATGGTCACTGTCTTTCTTTTCCGGTCAATAAAAATCGCTTCGTTTTCTGTACGTACATCTACACGGAAGCGTGTAGAGAAGGCTTCGGGCGTTTGCACGAACAATTTATCCCGTTCCTCTATCACTCCTCCTATATAATAAGGAAGGCCGCAATTGGCGTATGATATATACTTTCCTTTTTCCAAAAGGATAATTTCTGCTGTTTCATCTACTCGTCTGATTCGGGCAGCAGTGGTGGCTCCTCCTGCAACTCCCCCAATAATAATTATTTTCATCTGTTTATAGTGTAAATAGTTTCCTGTGGAAATAACAAACAGGGGCGAAGAAATGTTCATGGATTCAGATAAAAAAACTATATTTGCGCACCCTGTTTTTCATTCTTCTATATTAATGTAGACAATTTGTATGAATAAAATTCTTATTATTGACGATGAAGTCCAGATTCGCAGCCTTTTAGCTCGTATGCTGGAACTTGAGGGCTATGAAGTGTGTCAGGCAGGTGATTGCAAAACTGCCATCAAACAACTGGAAATTCAATCGCCCGACGTAGCTTTATGTGATGTTTTTCTTCCTGATGGAAACGGAGTGGATCTGGTTTTGAATATCAAAAAAATAGCTCCCAATGTGGAAGTGATTCTTCTTACAGCTCACGGCAATATTCCCGACGGAGTGCAGGCTATTAAAAACGGTGCGTTTGATTATATAACGAAAGGAGACGATAATAACAAGATTATCCCTCTCATTAGTCGTGCCGTAGAGAAAGCAAAAATGAATGTCCGTCTCGAAAAACTGGAAAAGAAGGTCGGGCAAATGTACTCGTTCGATTCTATCCTGGGGGAGTCAAAAGTGCTGAAAGAGTCGGTGTCTTTGGCGCAGAAGGTGTCTGTGACAGATGTTCCCGTATTGCTGACGGGAGAAACCGGAACAGGAAAGGAGGTCTTTGCGCAGGCTATACATTATAACAGCAAGCGGAGCAAACAGAATTTTGTGGCGGTCAACTGTTCGTCTTTCAGCAAAGAACTGCTCGAAAGCGAGATGTTCGGACATAAGGCAGGTTCGTTTACCGGTGCGTTGAAAGATAAGAAAGGGCTTTTTGAAGAGGCCAATAACGGAACGATCTTTCTGGATGAAATCGGAGAGATGGCTTTCGAATTGCAGGCAAAGTTACTGCGTATCCTTGAAACAGGAGAATATATAAAGATCGGTGATACCAAGCCGACAAGAGTCAATGTGCGTATCATCGCTGCTACCAACCGGAATTTGCAGGAGGAGATCAAAGCCGGGCATTTCCGTGAGGACTTGTTTTATCGTCTTTCGGTTTTTCAGGTGCATCTTCCTTCGCTTCGTGAACGTACCGGTGATATCAGAATTCTTGCAACTGCTTTTGCCAAAAGTTTCTCCGAAAAACTTTCGTATGCCATCAATGAGATGACTCCTGCTTTTTTGGAAGCGCTGGAACAACAGCCGTGGAAAGGGAATATCCGTGAGTTGAGAAATGTGATTGAGCGTAGCCTGATTGTTTGCGAAGGTGGACGGCTGGATATCTGCGACCTTCCTTTGGAAATCCAGAACACTCATTATGAATGTTCGGACGATAGTACAGGTAGTTTTGAACTGGCTGCAATGGAGCGCAGGCATATTGCGCGTGTGTTGGAATATACGAAAGGGAATAAAACGGAAGCTGCCCGCTTGTTGAAAATCGGACTTACCACCCTGTACCGGAAGATAGAGGAATATAAAATCTAAGCATACATTTTCTTAAGTCCTTTTATGCTGGCTTTGGGATATATAGCATTTCAAAATAGGCAAAAAGGACTTGAGAAACCATACCATAAGGACTATCGGAAATTTTTTGCATTTTCTTCCTCTTTGTCAATCAAAGTTGTGGCACTGCTTTTGATGGCTTGAATAATAGAAGAAGTGAAGCCTTTGTGCTCCAGTTCGTTCAATCCTTTTATAGTGGTTCCGCCCGGAGTGGTTACTTTCTCTATTTCCAGCAATGGATGAGTGTTATGATTCAGAATCAGTTCTGTCGCTCCTTCCATGCTATACGCTGCCATTTGCATGGCATCCTTGCCGGGAATTCCTAGCTCAATCCCTGCCTGCATAACCGCTTGCATATATTTTAAGGCGAAAGCTATTCCGCTGGAGGTTAATGCGGAAGTGGTATCTAGTTGTTTCTCTTGCAGGAACAGGCATTTTCCTCCTTCTTCAAATATCTGTTTTATTAATTGCTGATATTCTTTATCGGTTCCGCGGGAAGCTATCAAAGTGAGGCTGGAACGTTCTGTAATGGCCATATTGGGAACTGCCCGAAAGATAGGCATCTCGGCTTCTGTTAAATGAGCCAGGTGGGAGATACATACTCCGGACACAAGAGATACGAGGATTTGTGTACGCGAGAAACGTAGAGGGGACAATACTTCATCTACTTTCCAGGGATTGATGGCGAGGACGATTACTTCAGCTTCCGATATGGCTTGTTGGTTATCGGTCGTTATGTGTATTGCAGGGAAATGTTCTTGCAGTCTCTCCAGTTTATCGATATTTGGATTGGAGACAATAATGTCTTTCTCATTGTAAAGATGTCCTTGCGCCAGACAAGTGACGATTGCACTCCCTATGTGTCCGGCTCCTATAATAGCTATTTTCATCTCTTTATTTTTTTTATTTGGCTTTCAGATGTCTCTTTTTATCCGGCTTTGAATCAGGCTGCGCACTGACTCTCGAAAAATTGTCTGGATAGCGAACTAATCAGTCTGTTTTTATCTGTGGTATGTACAGATAGTGTGAAACAATGATCGCTTCCTCCATAAGAAATGAGAGATACGGGGATATCTTTGATAGTATCCATAATATGACTTTCTACTTGTGTGCGTTCCCAATGAAGGGAGCCGATGATATGTATTACAGACATATTTTCGTCCATAACCATTTCGGCATATTTATGTAGTTCCCTTTGAATGATTCGCAGGGTGTCCCGGCTGGCTGTCAGCATCATCGAGATGGATACATTGGATGAGGCCATTGAGATGACATTGATTTGATATTTGTTGATAACTTCCAATATCTTACCCATAAACAAATATCCGGGCAATACATTCAATGAGGTAAAACGTACAAAGGTAGCCGAATCCTGTGAGAGGATGGCCTTGACACTGTTGCCTGTGTCATGGGAAGATATATAGAGTCGTTCTGTTGACAGATCGTGTATATCGGTTAGGCGGATAACTATATTGGAGCGTGCCGCAAGGGTGATACAATCTGCGTAGAGCAGGTGTACTCCGCTGTTAATCAGTTGTTCGGCTTCTATGTAAGTTAGTGAATGTTGTTCTCGCAGACAATTCCGGTTTGCGTAGATATGGTTGATAGGGGTGGATAACAGCATTTCGTCCGCTTTGAATAGGGTGGCAAGCACTGTTGCATAGTAATCATTGCGTTGTTCGCTCATGAAGTCTATTTCACCATACACATTCCTGCAAATGGAAAGTGGGGCGATAAAAATATCCACATTCCGGTTCTCGTCAATGTATTGTTGGATAGATTCCTGAATATATGGGATATCCGGCTTTCTTTCCAGGTTGATCTGTATAAGTTTGCCGGTATCTAATGTTTGGGCACGAAGACCCTGTTGACGTAAGCAATAAGTGAATAAATCGCTGGATAATCCGTATATTTCCGCTTTTATCATTTTATCAATCAGTAAATCTGCTTTGTCTTCTACAAGTATATGTATTTTCTTTATACACTCCAGAATCCGGTTTTTAATTTCCTGATTTAAGTGCGAATCTGTAATGAGATGATTGGCAAGGGTACAGCAATATGCTTCGATGGCATTGACTGTGGTATGAGAAGCTTCATCTTCTTCGTGAAACCAACTGATGGAAATAGCCTGTAACCACTCCTGTAATTGTGCCAATATAGGGACTACAGCTACATAAGGATGTTCTTTCTGAATACAATTGATTACTTGCTTCATTTCATCCTCATCTTTAATTTTCTCGAATTTACAAACTTTCATTGTTATCTGGTTATTTATTGGTTACTACTCTTTTCAAAATGATATGCCTTTTTTCAAAAGAGAAAGATATTTAAGAATTATTCCTTAGCTTTAGAATATGGTATATCTGTATAAATCAATCTGTTAATGTTGCAATCAATGTTTTTAATACATTTCTTTACTATAAGTAATCTGCTAATACCATACCACATTGGGATATGAAAATAAGATTTCTTATCTTTGTTGCGTAATTGATTGATAAACCAGCAATATTCATCCATTTATGAAACTCTGCATATAGCTACGCTCAACGAATAGCATCATTTCTAACAGGGCTATTCAGCTATCCGACAGGCAACTACTCGCCTGGCAAAGAGTTTTATATCCATTTTTATAAATTTACGGAACTGTGTGCTGCTATGATGTGGTATACCGTATCGTGTTATTTTTAAGTTGAGCAATGAATTATACATATAAGCAAATATGGCTCATCAACTTTCCTGTGATGATGAGCATTCTGATGGAACAATTAATCAATATTACCGACGCTATTTTCCTGGGGCATGTGGGAGAAGTCGAACTGGGAGCTTCTGCGCTTGCCGGAATCTATTATTTAGCTGTTTATATGTTGGGCTTCGGATTCAGCATCGGGCTGCAGGTAATGATTGCCCGGAGAAATGGGGAACAACATTATAAAGAGACGGGACGTACATTTTTTCAGGGATTATATTTCCTGTCGGGAATGGCAATCATTCTTTGCCTATTGCTCCATTTGGCTTCTCCCTTGATCTTGCGCCGGTTGATAACTTCGGATGAAATTTATCAGGCAGTGATTCATTATCTGGATTGGCGTAGCTTCGGTTTGTTATTCTCATTTCCTTTTTTAGCTTTCCGGTCTTTTCTGGTAGGGATAACAACGACCAAAGCATTGTCCGTGGCAGCTATCATGGCTATCTGTATCAATATTCCTTTTAACTATCTGCTGATATTCAAACTGAATCTGGGTATATCCGGGGCGGCGATGGCTTCTTCTTTGGCAGAGTTCGGAGCTTTTATCGTACTCCTATTATATATGTGGGTGAGGGTAGATAAAGTGAAATATGGGCTGAAGGTCGTTTATGATGGGAAAGTGTTAATAAAGTTGTTGAGGCTATCTGTATGGAGTATGCTTCACTCTTTTATCAGCGTTGCTCCTTGGTTTTTGTTCTTTGTTGCTATCGAACATCTGGGAAAGACGGAACTTGCCATTTCCAATATAACCCGTAGTGTTTCTACTGTCTTTTTTGTGATAGTCAATTCTTTTGCGTCCACTACGGGAGCGTTAGTCAGTAATTTGATTGGAGCAGGAGCGGGGAAAGAACTTTTTCTTGTTTGTCGTAAAGTTCTTAAGCTGGGTTATGTGGTGGGGCTTCCGTTGATAGGGATAGCTCTTTGGAGCAACCAATGGATTATCGGATTTTATACGAATAATGAGGAGCTGGTGAGACTGGCTTTTTATCCTTTTATAGTCATGCTGTTGAATTATGCTTTTGCATTGCCCGGATATGTTTATGTCAACGCTGTTACCGGTATGGGAAAGACGAGACTCGCTTTTGTCTTTCAGTTAAGCACTATTTTGATATACCTGGTTTATCTATATCTGTTAAGTGAATGTTTTCATGCTTCCTTGACTGTGTATATGACGGCAGAATATCTGTTTGTTATTCTCTTGGGGATGCAATCTATCATTTACTTAAAGAGGAAATCCAACTAGAATATGTATTTTTGTACTTTCAATACTTGATACTTTCTCGAAATGACTGAAGATATAAAGAATAAACTTTTAATGTGTGCGGAGATGTATCATCGCGCAGACTTTATACAAAGCGATCCGGTGCAGTTTCCCCATCGTTATACGCTGAAACAGGATATCGAAGTCAGCGGTTTGCTGACAGCAATTATGAGTTTTGGCAATCGCAAACAGATATTGAAGAAGGCGGAAGAGCTGCACGGGCTAATGGGAGATTCACCTTATCAGTATGTATTGTCCCGTCAGTGGGAGAAAGATTTCCCATCGGGAGCAACAGGTAGTTTTTATCGGATGCTGTCACATGCTGATTTCTATGGATATTTCCAGCGATTATACATTGCTTATACACAGTTTGAAAGTCTGGAAGAAGCCTTGAATACATACCCCGGAATACCGATGGAAAAGCTATGTGCATTTCTTGAAGTCTCTGCCAAAAGTCCTCAAAAGAAACTGAATATGTTTTTGCGTTGGATGATTCGCCGGGACTCGGCGGTCGATTTGGGCATTTGGGAGAGTTTTGATCGCAGGGATTTGATTGTTCCCTTGGATACACATGTCTGCCGGGTAGCCCATTATTTCAAGTTGACGGATGCAGAAACCTTTTCTTTGAAAAATGCCCGCCAGATAACGGTAGCATTGGCTGAGGTCTTCCCGGATGATCCATGTTTGGGCGATTTTGCCTTGTTCGGATTAGGGGTGAATGGGGAGATTTAATACATAATCCTATAAAATGAAATTTTCGATTATAATCGAGAAAACGTGTTTTTACTCTGGCTTTTTCGATTATAATTGAAAAAAGCTATATTCTTAGACAGATAGCTTCAAAACTGATCTCCGAACTGGGGGTAAATCCTAATAATATCTATATGCCTGCTGTAGTTTATCACTGCCTGCTTCCCGAATAGCAATCCGTATCCCGTTGATGAACGACTCATTAATAAAAATACTATTCGTAGGACAATTCCTGCTACATGTCTGACATTGGATACAGTTGCTTTCTCCCGTGGGAAGAATAATCCTTGAATTATCATATTCCTTTATCTCAAACACATGCATTGGACATAGATTGATGCATTTCATACAATGAATACAAGTCGTAATATTTAATAATGTCGTTTTGCCGGCAATCTTATTAGCGTTAGAGGGATGCTTGTAGATAGGGGAATAGTCTATCTTATCAATCATAAATTTCTTCATTTTGGAGAATTTGGCTAATGGATGTATGCGTCTTTTCATACTATCGGCAAATAATTTCGCTTTAAATAAATCTTTCTCGTTAGGGCGTGCCTTGTTGTATCCGTTTATTGCTACCCATGGACCAGTCCTATCAAAACCTTTACAGGAAAATTCACCGATAAGATTTCCACCTTTATCTGACAATATCCTTTTGAGTGCTTGATGATACTTTCCAAGGAATGGACGGCAGCGGGTGGAGAAGATGAAGACGTTGCGATTTCTGAATTCATGTGACTTCGCAAATGAGAGAAGTTTACAGTGATGTTGGGCAAAGTTTATTCCTGAACCGAGTCCGATTAAGTCATAATCTGATAAGTCGATATTTTCTGCTTCCCGGGTAGTGGCTAAAAAAGCAGATAGTTCGTTTGCCATTCTTTGGGCAACTTTGAGCGTATTACTTTGGTAAGTAGAAACATAGATAATAATTGCTTTCATTGCTGTCTCTTATACACATCTGACGCTGCCGACGATATGCAGTGTGTAGA
>ENA-OYYP01001418-OYYP01001418.1-human-gut-metagenome-genome-assembly--contig:-NODE-1418-length-10246-cov-10.038269_pt1 | contig 10246 bp, 5 predicted proteins | sample MGYA00244067_ERZ653456 | MGnify/ENA primary metagenome ERZ653456 (study PRJEB26926, sample SAMN06165101) | human gut metagenome | biome: ENVO:00009003; feature: ENVO:2100002; material: ENVO:00002003... | reverse complement strand
CGAGATCTAGTACGGTCTCGTGGGCTCGGAGATGTGTATAAGAGACAGCTCCTGATTGGTCTCGATCCCAGCGTCCCAAGTCTTCGGAGCCCCCACTGTAAATGGTGTGGTGGGATTCTACGGCTATGGCACGTACGAGGCTGGCATCAGGTGTTTGAAAGAGTTTCCATTCCATGCCGTCGGATGCCAGCAGGCCGATGCTGTTACCGAAGTACATGATACCTTTCTCATCTTGCCCGATAGACCAATTTTTGTTGGCAGCGTGGTATTTGTCACGTGTGAGGTTGGTGACATAAGGCTTCTGGTTGGCGAGTATGGTGGCACATACAAAAAGGGACACACAGGTTATGATAATGTTTTTTCGGATGTCCATAATAGGTTGAATAAAGGTTAGAAAAGGTCATGACCTTATTGTTATTCTTGGGACAAAGATAATTAATTTAAGGTTAGAGTAAAAATATAGGGGATTTTCTTTATTCACCACAGAGTGACACAGAGTCTCACAGAGTTCAATCTATAAAAAACAAAAAAATGAAACTCAGCGAAACTCTGTGTTACTCTGTGGTGAGCTTATTTAAACCCCAGCTTCTTCAGTCCGGTTTGCACATCGGGATGGCTCATGAATAGTTTCCACAGCAGGCCGGTACGGTAATTTTCTATCATTACAGCGATAGGTCCTTGGTCGATGGCAAGATAGCGTTTAGGATACCAATCTTCCGTTTCGCTGAAAGCGTCATAGAAGCCATAAGGTCCCAATACCTTGTCTCCCATTCCATAGAGATAGCGCATCACTTCCAGTGAGTATTCCGGAGTATAGACAATGGAAGAAAGAGCGGCAGTGGGAGAGATGACTCCGTGATCTGCCGACTCGTTCGGAGCATGGGCAGAGTAGCCGTTGACAGAGTAACTGGCGGTCAGTCCCCAACAATCAGGACCAAAACCTTTCCACTGCTTCGGGTTGCGGATGCAATAGGCGCGGTTGATTAGAGTAAGATTGCGCATTTCATTGAAATAACCGGGACAATACTTATCAGATAAATTTGTCGGGTTCAGTCCGAGGAAAGAATAGTGTGCCCAAAAGAGGGGACCGGCTTCACAACCTTGATAGCGCAGGTGAAGTTCGATATCTTCTACCTTGTGGGGATCGACAATGGCGCCTTTCTCTGCCCAACCTTCATGATAGACAGTTGCGGGAATGCTGTGCGTGGGGGAGGCAGCAGCAAGAATGTACATGATGAGACACTCATTGTAACCGTGTACGGGGAAATTCATTTCCCAGCCGTATTCGGGACTCCAGTGCCAATAGAGTACATTCTGATCGTTCCGGCGATAGAAATTCCAGTCAACTTCACGCCACAGTGTGTCGATGCGCCCGGCAAGGGCTTGTTCTGCGGGGGAGCCGTTGATGTAATATTGGTGTACGGCAAGCAGACCCTGCATCAGGAAAGCGGTTTCCACGAGGTCACCGCCGTTGTCTTTCTGTCCGAAAGGTTTTACCCGTCCGGTATCTCCGAACCACCAGTGCGGGTAGGCACCGTGGAAACGGTCGGCTGTTTCAAGAAAAGAGACGATGCGCTCCATGCGTGCCAGCCCTTCTTCACGGGTGACGTAACCGCGGTCGATGCCTGCCAACACAGCCATGATTCCGAAGCCACTGCCACCGGTGGTCACTACATTCTGGTCATCTTCGGGATAGATACCATCTATATGGATACGTTCGCATGCCAGTCCGCTATTAGGTTCGGCTCCTTCCCAAAAGTAATTGAAGGTACGGCGTTGCAGGGTGTCCATCAGGGCTTCGTCGCTTATCCGGTCCGGTTTTGCTGCCGGGCTTTTACATTGTGTAAGGCCCAGCAACAACAGGAGCAATAATAAGCTATATTGTGTCTTCATACCTATTTCTATTGAAGGATTACATCAACAAGTACGGGATCGTGATCAGAAAGGAAGCCATTCTCCGGCCTGTCCTGAATGACACGATAACGGTTCGTCTTCATGCCGCCGCTCACGAACACATAATCCAGCAAGACACGTTCTTCCAGCGGCAGTCGACCGAAATCATGGAAAGACCAGGATGGACCGTACGTAATGGCTGCCACCTTTGACGCATTTTCCATTCCTCCTTTTTCAAGAGTCTGCAGAGGTGTCTCGTCGGGAGTACAATTGAAGTCGCCGGTGATGATGGCTGGCATGTGCGGGGCAATCTCTTTAATCTTGTTCAGAATGAGTTGTACGCCTTCTTTACGCGCTATCTCTCCGTCGTTGTCCAAATGGGTGTTGAAGAATACCAACTTCTTCCCGTTACTCTTTTCTTGCAGTATGGCCCAGGTAGTAATACGGTTGTAGGAGGCGTCCCAGCCTTTGATGCCGATGGTTTCGGGCTGTTCACTAAGAGAGAAATTACCGTATTCCACCAATGTGAACCGGTGGCTGTTGAAGAATATCGGGCAATATTCGCCTGCTTCCTTGCCATCGTCACGTCCTACGCCTAAAGCGGTGTATTGGGGAAGACCTTGTTTCAGGTCTTCCATTTGATTGTGACGTACTTCCTGCATACCCAGCAGGTCGGGCTGATAGTAGGTAATCATTTGGCAGACGTTATCTTTGCGATATTTCCAGTTATTGGCACTGTCCGAAGGAGCATCTAGGCGAACATTAAAAGTCATCACCTCCAGTGGCTGTTCATTCTGTGCAGACTGGTTTTTGCAACTGCCGAGAAGCATCAGGCCACACACGCAGGTCAGTAAAGCTATGTGTTTCATGTTTCCTTTGTTTTTATTCTGAATTATCACTTTAAGCTCAAACGGGCTGTTTTTACATGCTGGCTGTTACCGCCGATCATTACATCAAAGTCTCCCGGTTCGGCTACATAGTTGAGATCATAGTTGTAGAAGTGCAACAATTCCGGGGTGATTTTGAAAGAGACCGTCTTACTCTCACCTGCTTTGAGGAAGATTTTTTCGAAGCCTTTCAACTCTTTCACCGGGCGGGTAATGCTTCCCACCAAGTCGCGGATATACAGTTGTACCACTTCCGCACCATCCCGCTTACCGGTATTGGTCACTGTAACTACAGCGGTTACAGAACCGTCCTGGTCCATTGCAGGAGCGCTCAAAGTAATGTCCCCGTATTGGAATGTGGTGTATGACAAACCGTAACCGAACGGATACAGTGGATCATTGTCAACATCCAGATAGTTACTGCGGAACTTCTCGAACCATTTACCTTCTTTCAAAGGGCGGCCGGTGTTTTTATGATTATAGAACAAAGGGATCTGCCCTACATTCTTCGGGAATGTCATGGTCAGTTTGCCACTTGGATTTACATCACCGAACAGTACATCGCCGATAGCATAGGCAGCTTCGCTTCCGCCGAACCATACATTCAGGATAGCGGGTACATTTTCCTGTTCCCAGGTCAGTGTCAATGGACGGCCAGTGAAGAGGGTCAATACAACCGGTTTTCCGGTCTTCAACAATGCTTCCAGTAATGTGCGTTGTACATCGGGAATATTCAGATCTGTCCGGCTTGAACTTTCTCCGCTCATTTCAGAAGATTCACCTAAAGCGGCAACGATGACATCTGCGTTTGCCGCTACCTTCAACGCTTCTTCCAGCATTTCCTTGTCTGTGCGGTTGTCACGGTTCAGCGAACGTCCGAACATGGTGGCGCGTTCTTCGTAAGCGGCGTCACTACTGAGGTTGCTGCCCTTGGCATAAGTGATGTTCACCTTACCTGCCATCATTTCTTTCAACCCTTCATATACAGAAGGGTAATCGTTGAGGCGTGCAGCTACACTCCATGTTCCCGGCATGTTGCTACGGGTATTTGCCAATGGACCTATAACGGCAACCGTACCTTTCTTTGCCAATGGCAATACAGGAGCCTGACCGGTTTTTGCCGGTTGATTCTTTAAAAGTACAAAGCTTTCACTCGCAATCTTGCGGGCAACATCACGGTGTTCTTTGGTGAAGATATCCCGTTTCGGGCGCTTCAGGTCACAATATTTGTAAGGGTTGTCAAACAATCCCAGCTTATACTTGGCCTCAAGGATACGGCGACAAGCCTTGTCCAGTGTTTCCATGTCAATCTTTCCTTCGGCTATAGACTTTTTAATGGTACCGATGAAGCCTTCGCTCACCATATCCATATCTACGCCTGCGTTGAGCGCACGTGCCGAAACTGTCTGTAAGTCGCCGATACCATGCGCAACCATTTCAGAAATTCCAGTGAAGTCCGTCACTACAAAACCGTCGAATCCCCATTGTTTACGCAGTACATCGGTCATCAACCATTTGTTGGCTGTGGCGGGCACGCCGTCTATTTCATTGAAAGAAGCCATAACGCTACCTACACCAGCCTCTACAGCAGCCTGGTAAGGGTATAGGTATTCGTTGAACATGCGGTTGCGGCTCATATCCACAGTGTTATAATCGCGTCCGGCTTCTCCGGCTCCGTACAGAGCGAAGTGCTTTACGCATGCCATGATCTCATCGTTTCGTTTCAACTGATTGTTGAGGTCCACTCCCTGATATCCCGACACCATTGCTTTAGCGATGGCGCCTCCCAGGAACGGGTCTTCACCGTTACCCTCGCTGACACGTCCCCAGCGCGGATCACGGCTGATATCTACCATCGGGCTGAATGTCCATGAGATGCCATCGGCACTGGCTTCGGTAGCAGCAATGCGGGCGGACTTTCTGATAGCATCCATATCCCATGAGCAAGAGAGCCCCAATGGAATAGGGAAGATTGTTTCGTAGCCATGCACCACATCCATACCGAATATCAGGGGGATACCCAGGCGTGATTTCTCTATAGCAAGTTTCTGTACATCGCGGATCTTCTCTACTCCTTTCAGGTTGAGAAGTCCGCCTACCCATCCTTGCTCAATCTTTTTGGCTACATCGCTGTTCTGTGCTTGTCCGGTAACGATTTCACCGGAAACGGGCAGGTTTAGCTGACCGATTTTCTCTTCTACAGTCATCTTCTTCATCAGTGTGTCGATGAAGCGATCCATGTCCTGCGGAGCTTTTTGTGCCTGCATACCGGTAACACCCATCAGGGCAGTAGCCAGCAATAAGCTTGTTTTTCTGAAAACTTTCTTCATGATATGTTTTGTTTGGGCATTTATTTAAGTTTCGCAAGTTAATGATAATCCGGTGTAATCTGTATGTTGTTATCATTAACTTGCGAAAACTAAATTAATTCATAAGGTTACTCATCCTTCGGCTCTTTCAGCAAATCAGGAATCTGAGTATACTGGTTGAAAGGAAGCGGCAAAAGTGCCTTATCTTCAGACCAGCCTTTCAATTCTGTTTTTGCCAGACCGGTGCGTACAAGGTCGTTATAACGTTCGCCCCATTCGCACATCAACTCCATACGGCGTTCGTCGATAACTTGTTGGAAAGTTACATTGGTAAGTTCCGGCATCTTGGCACGTCTTCTTACTTCATTGAATGGAGCGTCACCATTCTTGCCATTTTTGATTTTCGCCTCGGCATTCATCAAGAGAACATCAGCATAGCGGAAAATACGTGCATTATTGTTTGTACCGTATTTCGTACGTCCCGGTGTTAATTGGTTCAGCGGGGTGTATGCTTTACCGTTCCAGCAGTCGGTCTTTTTCGGATCTACTTGCTCCCGGATATAATCACCGTCCGGTGTCGTTTCTCCTGCCAGCAGGAATGAAGTGGTGGCACGTATTGTCTCTCCACGAGCGTATGCCCAGTCACGGAAAGATTTCAGGATACCGCAGTCTCCCCAACCGCTGATGTCACTGCCGGAGTTATTGGGACCTTGACAAACAAACCATTGGTCACCATCAATCAGATCTCCGGAACCATTGCCGAAGTCAGTCATCTGACATTCGAATATAGACTCGTCACAGAGCTTTCCGGGAATCTTCCATAACTGGTAGAAGTCGGGATAGAGTGAGAAATTACCATGCTCAATAATATCGTTTGTCAGTTCTTCTACCTTTGCATAGTTACCCATGTTCAGATGAAACTTGGCAGCCAGCATCTCGGCAGAGAACGCTGTAACGGCTCCCTTGTGTTCACTTTGGTTCGGACGGATACGCGGCATATTATCAATGCCGTACTGCAAATCTTCCAATGCATATTTGTTTACCGCATTGGCAGTGGAGCGGCTCAAATCAACCTGATTATTGTCGCGGAGAATGGTAACCGGACCAAATGCCTGCACCAGACGATAGTAGGCATAAGCACGCATAAACATCACTTCACCACGATATGCCTTATAGTTTTTCATATCGCTATCGTTGGTGATATTCTTAGCGTACAGGTCTAACGATTCAATAGCTGCATTGGCAGTTTTGATAATATTGTAATATTGCATCCACAATTCGTTGAAGCCCCAGAAAGAATCATTATACTTATATTCGCTCAGGTTGTAATAGTCGCTGCCATTCCACTGGCCGCTAAATACGTCCTGGTCGCGAATCGTAGTAATTTCCCAGATCACCCAGTGCAAACCGCTGGTGCGAATCTTTGCATATACGCCTGATACCGGTTGGTACATATTGCTGATATTGGTATAATCCACCTTCTCTTCCGGCACTTTTCCTTCAGGCTCTTTGTCCAGAAAATCATTACAGGATGCGAACGATAATACCATCAAGGCGGACATTATATATATAAAAGGTCTTATTAATGTTTTCATTAGTTCTAAATTATTAATGGGTTATTTCTTAGAAATCAATTTTCAAACCTAAGGTGTAAGTCGATGTCAAAGGATATACTTCGGTATCCCAACCTTGGCTGTCGGACAATTCAGGAGTGAATGCGTTGGCCTTGAAAGTTGTGAACGGACGGTCGGCAGTCAGACTCAGGCGTAAGCCCGGCATGGTATAGTTACCAAACTTGAGGTTACGGAATGTATAACCAAGCGTAATATTCTGAATACGGAAGTAGTCGGCACTTTCTACAAAGTAAGAGCTATACTTCTGGTCGCTTACGTTCCAAGGTTTCAGCAGGGCGGCAGCCGACGGATTGGAGTTCGTGGAACCCGGGCCTGTCCAGCGTTTTTCATATTGGGCGCGGTCGAAGTTATAATTCTGTGAAGAATAACGAAGCGCACGTTTACGGTTGAACATCTGGGCACCGGCCTGTCCGTAGGTAGTCAGCTGGAAGTCGAGGTTCTTGTAGTTAAGACCGAGGTTGATACCGTAAGTAAAATTAGGAATATAAGAACCTAATGTAGTACGGTCATTTCCGTCAAGAACATTGTTTCCATCGAGGTCGGCATACTTTAAGTCGCCCGGTACACAATCGTTGGCCACTGCAATAGGATCAGCGGCAATTTCTGCCTCTGTCTGATAAACACCTATCATTTTGAATCCGTAGAATGAGTTCATTTCTTTACCTACTATATTAACGGTCTTACCGCCTCTGATGATACTGTTACCGTTCAGGTCTTTCACGCGGTTTCTCAAAGTAGAAATGTTTACACCGATATTGTATGAGAAGTCTCTACCGATTTTATCGTTCCAGTTGGCACTTACATCGATACCGGAGTTGAGAATCTTACCATAGTTTCCGGCAAGGGTGGTGGTGCTGAATGGGAGTAGCGGAGCGATCACAGCATTATTAGTCATACGGTGATAATAGTCAACGTCGATATTCAGACGGTTGTTGAGGGTAATAAAGTTTATACCTGCATTCCATTCTTCAACAACTTCCCACTTCAACCAACTGAAGTATGTACTGTTCTGATAACCTGCAATGGTAGAATTACCAAATACACCGGATGCAGCGTTACCGGTCGCGATAGAAGCGAAACCGTCGCTTGCTGCTACTTGGTCGTTACCCAGCTTACCCCAGCTTGCACGTAGTTTCAGGAAGTCAATCCATTTCTGATCTTTCAAGAATGATTCTTCGGACAGAACCCAGGCTGCACCTACTGAAGGGAAGTAACCCCAATGTTCCTGATATTTGCTGGAACCATCGGCACGCATTGTGAACATCAACAGATATTTGTCATCATAGTTGTAGTTCAGACGGGCGAAGTAAGAAACACCTCTGTAGCAGTAGCCGTCGTCTTTTACGGTAGCACCTGCTGCGTCACCGTTCTTGATGTACCAGTATTCGTCAGCTCCATCGGGAACGTTGCTTGCTTTACCTTCGAACATACGCCATTGTTCCTGACGCATGGAGTAACCTGCCATGGCGCCGAATCTGTGTTTGCCCCATTGGTCATTATAAGTCAGGGTATTATCCCAGATATAGTTGTAATACTTGTTTTCGTTCTTTGTAAGCTGAGTGGTGGCTGATTGTTGCCAGCTGCTTACGTAGTATTTCGGAGTAAACTCACGACCTTGGGTAGAGAGGAAACTATAGGAATAGTTCGTCTTGAAATTCAATTTGCTGGGAATAAAATCAATCTGAGCGTAGAAGTTGCTCAATACCTGATAGTTTTCTTTGCTTGAATCGAAATACTTGGCAGTTGCAATCGGATTAAGGAAGTTTGTTGATGTATAACCGATTGCATCCGGAGAACCAAATTTGTCAGGGAAAGACTTTTCATTGTACTTGTCATCATAAAGAGCTACGATGGGAGGACAGTTGAATGCTTTCTGCCATGCCTGATTGTTAGGCACTTGTTGTGTGGAGTTACTAAACACACCGTTGAAACCGACTTTCAGCCAGTTCGTAGCATCATAATCGACAGAACCACGGAAGTTCATACGTTTGTAGTTGTTGTCAACATCCATAATACCATCTTGATACAAATAGCTTACGCCGACAGCATACACCGCTTTTTCGGAACCACCGTTAATGTTTAAACTGTGGTTTGTGATAGCGGCAGTGCGCAGAAGCTGGTCGTACCAGTCGTTGTCTGCTCCAAAAGTCCAATTATGGAAGTCGGGGTCATCATAACTACCGCCGTATTTGTCGATGGATTGTGTGAAGTGAGTCTTATAGGAGTCGAAGTTACCTTCGAGAAGCATAGTTGCATATTCGTGTGCATTACAGAGTTCGAGCACATTGGATGCTTTCTGGATACCTACATAACCGTCATAAGTGATCTTTGCTTTCTGGTTACGCGAACCTTTTTTGGTAGTGATGAGAACTACACCGTTTGCAGCGCGTACACCATAGATAGCGGCAGCCGAAGCATCTTTCAGGATAGACATTTCCTGAATATCCGCGTTGTTCAGGAAGTTGATGTTGTCGTAGAACATACCATCTACAACGAACAACGGCTTACTGTTGGAGAATGAACCGATACCACGGATCTGTACGGTAGGGCCTTCACCTGGAGCACCATTATTTACGATATTGACACCGGGAACTTTTCCTTGGAGGGCTGCCATAGGAGTAGTAGAAGGTACGGCAGTCAGGGCCTCACCTTTAACTACGGTAATGGGAGCCGTCAGGTCTTTGGCCTTTGCAGCACCATAACCGATTACGATAATTTCTTCCAACTGCTGTGAATCCTCTTTCAATGTCACATTGATAGCCGAACGTCCGTTCACTTTTATATCTTGCGGTAACATACCTATATAACTAAAAGTGAGTGTTCCGTTTTCCGGAACGTTCGTTAATGTATATTTACCGTCTAAATCGGTAACTACACCGTTGCTGGTACCTTGCACGAGGATGGATACACCAATCAGTGCGTCACCCGATGTGTCGGTTACGGTACCTGTTACTGTTCTTGTCTGGGAGAGTACGGGCATTGCTACCAATATGAGGCACGCCGTCAAGAATAGATTCTTTAGCCATAAGGCTTTTTTCAGAAGATGTGTTTTACTCTTCATCGCATTAAATTTTTTTAGGTGGATAACTCTTTTTGTTTTCTTCTTAGCTCTGCGCAGTGCTCGAATTAAACTTCATCGCAAATGTAGAAATTTCGATGTGCGAACTGCAAAAAAGATATTCACCACCAATACATATCCCTGATTTTTAACAAATCGGGGACTACTCATTTACTACTCAAATCAATTTAATGCATTGTTTATGAGATGGATAAAGAATAAGGACGGTGTGAGCGATCTTGTGGGAAAATAAAAGTAGGGTTGTCGGAAGTCACCACAGATTACACGGATTAACGCAGGTGAAAAGTGAATAGATAATTATTCAAAACTGATAATCTGTGAGAATCCGTGTAATCTGTGGTGAAAAAACTTTTGCCGTATAGACTTTTCTTATTTATTTATCTGTTGAGAATCCCAGTTTCTGCAATCCGTTTTGCACATCCGGATGGCTCATAAATAGTTTCC
>ENA-OYYP01001413-OYYP01001413.1-human-gut-metagenome-genome-assembly--contig:-NODE-1413-length-10313-cov-7.855722_pt1 | contig 10313 bp, 9 predicted proteins | sample MGYA00244067_ERZ653456 | MGnify/ENA primary metagenome ERZ653456 (study PRJEB26926, sample SAMN06165101) | human gut metagenome | biome: ENVO:00009003; feature: ENVO:2100002; material: ENVO:00002003... | reverse complement strand
TTTTATTGCTTATTATCCGCACCCAAAAAGTTGCATTTATAAGTTGAACTCAAGCTTTAATATCGAAGTCTTGACAGAAAAAGCCAGTGGTTGAATTTTTCACCACTGGCTTTAATTCTAATAATTTTTCAATCTAATATGACCGAATCTATAACGTTAAATCATAGATTATGTGTCTATTTGTGAAGAAAAAGACGTAACTTTGTATCAAAATCAAATAAGCATAACAATGGAGCCATCTATATACAGTTTTTCACTTTATACCGCACTGCCGTTGATGTTATTCTTCGGCTTTTATTTTTTGTTTGCAAAGACTCCTGAAAAGAAAATTTTCAAGAATTATCTCCGCTCCCGACAGATTATGGGTATAGCTATGCTGCTGCTTTCGGCAAATTATTCGGTACATTTCTTCTTTGGTATCCGATTCAAAAATGCGGATTCTGCCATATTGATGAACATGTCCACATACTTCCTGTGCTATTCTCTGTTCAGTTCGGCATTGATAATGTTGCTTGATTGTTTTTACATTACCAAACGGCGTGTGTGGACACATATCATTTTATGGATTATATTTTCAACTCTTTCCGGAGTTGTGTTGTTCCTGTTGCCAAGCGGAATCATGCAAAAATTCTCTTTATTTGCTTTAGCTGTATGGTTAGTCGTTTTTGGAGTCGTTTTAGCTCGCAGAGTCATAATTGCATACCGTAGAGCCATTCGGATTTTCAATGAAACTCAGGCGGATGATATAGGTACATATATCGAATGGCTTTCCATATTCACTTATTGGGCTGTTATCTTCGGTGTCGGATGCGGATTGCTGACATTTCTGCCAGACAAATATGTTTTTATCTGGATTTTGTCGTCAATACCGTTCTACAGCTATCTTTTCTACAGCTATCAGAACTACCTGCTGTTCTATGAACAGGTGGAAAATGCTTTTGAGCAAGATATACAGTCTGAAGAAGAACTTCTGACAGATACAGAAACAGAACCTAAAATAGTTTCTGAGAAAGAAGTTCCAGTGTCCTATACAGAAATTATAGAGAAAGTGGCCAACTGGATAAAGACAGACGGCTATGTCCAGCAGGGACTTACCATAAAAGAACTGTCCGAAATACTTCATACGAACCGTACCTATCTTTCCGCTTATATCAAGACTACGTATAAAATGACATTCCGCGAATGGATAACCAGTCTCCGGTTGGAGTATGCGAAAAACATACTGAAGGAGCATCCGGAGATCAATATACAGAAGCTGGCTGAGTCTTCCGGTTTTCTTTCCCGCAGTAACTTTATCAAATTATTTACCGAGAAGGAAGGATGTACGCCTGCCAAGTGGAAAAAAGCAAATCTGAAGTGATTTGCGTGGTAAAAATCCGATGAAAAAGCTCTCAGAAACCCATTTTCCAAAAGTGCTCATACTACAAAAAGTGCTAATTCGACAGCCACAAAAGTGCTAATTCGACAACTCAAAAAGTGCCGATTTGACAAAATAAGTGCTCAGACGACAATGCGAAAAGTGCTCAAACGACAATTTTTATAAAACGCTATATTTCAACAGAAAAAGTTTTTGTAATATTTTGGGCGCTGAATGGCATTTATTACCTTTGGAGAAGACAAAGATAATAAATTCAAGTTTATATGAGCAGAAAAATCACTTTTCTTACCCTGTTTCTGTGGCTGATGACGCTAACTTTTCCTGTCATTGCGCAGCAGAAAGCAGACACGACCTACACCTTCCGGTTCGTTCCGCAGAAGGACATGTTCTACGTGCCTTGGAATGGCAATGACACGGAACTTGCCCGCCTGTTGGAATGTATCGAAAACAACAAAACCACAATTCTTGACGGCAAGCTGCCGCTACTGGTTGACGGATACTGTAATTCACTGGGCAGTGAAGCCGAGAACCTTGCCACGGCGAAGATCCGTGCCAACCGTGTGAAATCCGAACTGATTATCCGTGCGGAAATAAAAGAGGAGAATTTCATTACCCGCAACCATGCGACTGAGGGTGATTTTGTCACCGTGCGCCTGACGGTACCGGTAAAGGGAACTGCCGCGACGGATGCGGAAGCACGACGCAAGGCGGAAACCGAACGACTGGCAGCCGAGAAGCGTGCCGAGCAGGAACGGCTTGCCGAAGAGCAGCGCAAGGCGGAAGAAGCCCGACTTGCCGCTGAAAAGGCAGAAGCCGAGAAAGCCGCTCAACAAAATACACTTGCCGACACGCCGTCGGAAACCAAAATCACAACTGATTATCATCTCTCCCTGCGTGCCAACCTGCTGCGCTGGGCTACCCTGACACCAGATCTTGGCGTGGAATGGCGCATCTGCCCATCGTGGGGCATTGCCGTAAACGGCTCGTGGACTTCATGGACGTGGAGCGACAAGGACCACCGCTATGCACTCTGGGAAGTGGCTCCGGAAGTGCGTTACTATATGGGTGAGAAGAAAGCCTGGTATCTGGGCGCGATGTTCAAGGCCGGACAGTTCAACTACAAGTTCTCCGAAGCAGGCAAGCAGGGCGACCTGATGGGTGGCGGCATCACCGCCGGCTATCAGCTGCGACTAAACAAGGCATTAGATCTTGATTTCAACCTCGGTCTGGGCTACCTGAATGCCGACTATGAGAAATATGAGGTCATCGACGGCGTGCGTGTACGCCACGGCAACGAGACAAAAGATTGGTGGGGCCCCATCAATGCCGGTGTGACATTGGTATGGAAGTTATTCTAACACGGAGGAATAGAATATGAAAGCAAAACAATATATAAATATGATGGGAATGGCAGCCGCCGTGCTGCTCTCTTCCTGCGTGAAGGACACGCTTTATGACACGCCGCATCCCGACTATGGGAAAATTGCGGTGACAGCCGACTGGTCGGCCTGCGGTGAGGGTATCAACATACCTGCCACGTGGACGGTCACCATGGGCGACTATACGGGTACGGAGACTTCCGCCACCCATGCCCCCGACCATCTGTTTGCTCCGGGCAGCTACACCCTTGCGGTGTGGAACCCAGCTGAAGGAATCACGGTAAATGGTACCACAGCCACCATTGCCGCAGCCACGGGAAACCGGGCAGGCACGGATGCCTTTGTGAACAATGCCCCGGGATGGTTCTTCACCTATACGAAACAAGTGACCATCGAGAAAGACAAGGACTATCCGCTGACCGCCGCAATGAAGCAGCAGGTACGCGAACTGACGCTTGTCGTCGAACCTACTGGTGATGCCGCCGGACGCATCACGGAGATTGTTGCCCATCTGACGGGTGCCGCCGGAACACTCGACTTCGCTACCGATACCTACGGAGCCGCTTCAAACGTCGTGCTGCTCTTCACCAAGATTACCGAAGGTGACGATGCCGGCAAGTGGAAAGCCACGGTGCGGCTGCTGGGTGTGACCGGCACGGAACAACTGCTGACGGCTGAAATCCGCTATGCGGACGGCAACCCGAGCCCCACCACGCTGAAAAGCGACCTCACAGAAGCTCTCAAGGAGTTCAACACCAGAAAGGGCAAATCGCTGACCCTCGGCGGAACGCTGGTTGAGACTCCCGAAGGCATGGAAGTGGACGGAGCCGAAATCAACGGCTGGGAAGAAGTGAAAGGTGATGATGTAAATGCCGATTTGTAAATAATAAAATTATAGATATAATGAAGACAAGATTTTTTGCACTTGCAGCGCTTGCCCTCGCACTGGTAGCCTGCAACAACGACAACGAGAACCTGAATGGTGACCCCGTGGCCGCCCAGTTTACCGCCAACATCGCCCCCGCCACCCGCGCCAGCGGAACCACCTGGACTGGCGGCGACCGTATCGGCATCACCGACATCGGCAACGATTCCCAGTACGGCAACGTGCCTTTCATCCTGAAAAACGGGAAATTTGAGGCAGAAGGAAAGGTCATCTATATCGAAGATACAAAGACCCATACTTTCCGCGCCTACTATCCGTACAACGCGGCGGGAGGCATCCTCGCAGCCACGACCGATGCCACGGCGCAGCAGAACCAGCCTGCCATCGACTTCCTCTTTGCTTCAGGAGCCACGGGAGACAAAAACAACCCGGTAGTAAGCTTCACCGACAAAACCGCCAAAGGCGGTGAAGACAACTCCTTCCACCACCGCATGAGCCAGATAACCCTTACCTTCGAGGCGGGCGACGGCGTGAATTTCAGCGTGGTCAAGCCTGAACGTTACACGCTGGACGGATTGTTACTCACCGGTACGTTCAACACGGCCGACGGTATTGCCACCGCAGACAACGGGGCACAGACCGGAGAACTGACCATGAATCTGGCAGACGGCAATCTCACGTCATCGATCATCCTCTTCCCGCAGACAGTTGCATCCCTGCCGTTGGTTGTGAATTACAAAGGTCAGGAATATCATGCCACACTCACCATGCCCGAAGGCGCACTGCAGGCGGGCAACAACTATACCTATACCGTCAAGGTACGCAACAAAGTCCTTGAAGTCAGCGAAGCCACCATTGCAAAGTGGAACGATATAAACGGTGGAGATGTGGGTGCTGACCTGTAGGATGTTAATAATTAATCGATTAGAATGAAGAATTATGAGACATAGATTATTTATCCCCGCAGCCACCGCACTGCTGTTCGCCTTCGCCGCCTGCACGCAGGACGAACTTGCTGGCGATAACCGTCTGCCCGAAGGTGAATACCCCGTCGTCATCCGTGCCACCGGATTGTCCGTAGAAGCAACGCCGCTGGCAGCCCCGTCAACCCGTTCCGCCGTGGACGGCGACTGGCAGGGCGTCACTTCCGTGGCACTCAAGACGGGCGATGCGGTAAAGGAATACACCGTAACGGCTTCTACCGATTTCAAGAGTGCCACGCTCTCACGCGAGAACGACCCGTACTACTGGACCAGCCGCGACCCGATTACCGTATCGGCATGGTGGCCCTTCAACAAGGCTGACATCACACAGATGCCTGCCGTGAAGGTGGCCGAAGACCAAAGCAAATTGGCTGACTTCCAGAACAGCGACTTCATCTCTGCTGAGAACCGGAAGGTGGAATTTAACAACCCGACTCTTGAATTTACCCACCGCACGGCACGCGTGACAATCGAACTGAAGCCCGGCACGGGATTCACGAGCGTCGCTGGTGCCACGGTGAGCCTCGTGAGCCTGTCCGCCGATAACGGCAACCCGACCGCCATCAAGACCTACAACGCAAGCGGCAACACCTACGAGGCACTGACCGCCCCGCAGACCGTTGTGGCAGGCAAACCGTTCGTCAAGGTGGAACTCGGCGGCGGCACCTTCTACTTCCGCCCGCAGAACAACGTCGTATTAGAAGCGGGCAGCCGCTATAAATATACCGTTAAGGTGAACGCCACTGGCTTGACATTAGAGGGTTGCACCATCGGTGATTGGGCTGACGGCGGCGGCGAGAGTGGCGCAGCCGAGTTGGGCTACATCTACGATAGCAACACCAAGACCTACACGGTCTATAACGCCGACGGCCTACTGGCATGGAACGAAGCCGCACAAAAAGACAGATCGATAAATTGCACCCTCACCGCCGACATCGACCTCACGGGCAAAGACTGGTCACCGATAGGCACAAACTTTTATAACTCATACACCGGCACCTTCGACGGCGGTGGCCATACCATCATGGGGCTGACCGTTACGACAAATGACCAATATGTGGGTCTGTTCGGCAGGCTCGGTAAAGCTGGCACGGTGAAGAACGTGGTGATGGATGGCATACAGATAACAAGCAATCACAGTTTGGGCTATGCCGGCGGCGTGGCAGGATTTAGCTGGGGAGGCACCATTGAAAACTGCTCGGTGTCGGGCAGCGTCAGCGGCACGGTGAGCGTCGGCGGTGTGGTGGGTATTCAATGGGAGGCTTCCATCACCGGATGCAGCTCCTCCGCCACAGTGAAGGGAATGGTCCGGGTCGGCGGCGTGGCAGGTGAGACGAATTCGGGTGCCACCATGGCCGCTTGCTATGCCACAGGCAACGTGACCATAGAAATAGACCCCATAAATAATATCCTTGGCGGCGGTCTGGTGGGATTCAACGCAGGAAGCAGCGTCCTTGCCTGCTATGCCACGGGCAACGTAACCAGTACGGGTAGTAGCACTGGCAATGTATATATCGGCGGCTTTTTGGGAGGAAACTACACCACCGTGACTGCCTGCTATTGGAAGAACAATCATGAACAAGGCATCGGCTACAATAGGGAAAGCACCAAAGTCACGAAGGTGGACGGCACCAGCGTAACCTGGCAGAACGCCGTTGATGCCATGAACACCGCCTTGCAGAACGCAGGCTCAGAGTGGCGTTACGAACTTAAAGGAGCATTGCCTACCTTGAGGAAGCAGTAAGCCGTTGCGGGCGGAAAAGTTACGCCCGCAACGGAAAGAACCAGAGTAATAAAATAACAGATATTATGAGGATAAGATTTTTTGCACTTGCAGCGCTCGCCCTCTTATTGGGCGCCTGCACGCAGGACGAAGCGGGCTTTCTGCCGGAAGGGGCGGAAGGCACACCCATCGTCTTCACCGCCACGGGGCTGAATCCCGCCGCGAAAGCCATCGCCGGCACCCGTGCCCCCGCGGATGGCAATTGGGAGGGTGTGCAGAGCGTGGCAGTGCTGATGGACGGCATGGTGAAGACGTACGACGTGACGCCCTCCACCGCCGACCCCACCAGCGCCACGCTGACCTCCACCGACCCGTACTACTGGACCAACCACAACGACATCACCGTCACAGCGTGGTGGCCCTACACCGAGGGCGAGACAACCCCTTCTGCTGTGAAGGTAAAAGCCAACCAAAGTGCCCGGAAAGACTTCGAGGGCAGCGACCTCATCGTAGCCGACGGACAGACGGTGACCTACGGTAGCCCCACGCTCCGCTTCACCCACCGCACGGCGCGAGTGACCATCGTCCTGACGGACTACACCGAGGGGCTGGCATCCGTGCAGCTGACGGGACTCTCCACCGAAGGCGACAACCCGGATATAATCGTCCCGTACAGCAAGGGCAGCAACACCTACACCGCCATCGTAGCCCCGCAAAATGTGGCAGCTGGCACAGCCTTCATTACCTGCACCTTCACTAACGGCAAGACCTTCGTTTATAAGATGAAGAACGCTACCGACTGGCAGGCGGGCGGTGAATATACCTACACCGTCTCCCTCGCTGCGGCAAAAGACCTGGGCTATACCATAGAGAGCAACGGCAGCTACACGGTCTATAACGCCGACGGTCTGATGAATATAGCCGAATTAGTGAACGGAGGTAAGAGCGACATTAACATTACCCTCGACAAAAACATTGACCTCACAGGCAAAGACTGGACGCCGATAGGCACAGACTACGACAACTCATACAAAGGCACCTTCGACGGTGGCGGCCATACCATCACGGGGCTGACCTTTACGACAAATGACGAATATGCGGGTCTGTTCGGCTGGCTCAATAGAGCTGGTACGGTGAAGAACGTGGTGATGGAGGGCGTACAGATAACAAGCAATCAAATATATGGCGGCAGTATTGGCGGCGTGGTAGGATATAGCTGGGGCACCATTGAAAACTGCTCGGTGTCGGGCAGCGTCAGCGGCACGGATTGTGTCGGCGGTGTGGTGGGTTCACAAAAGGCTGGTTCCATCATCGGATGCTGCACCTCTGCCACAGTAAAGGGAACGCACTATGTCGGCGGTGTGGCAGGAGAAAAATGGGGCACCATGACAGCTTGCTATGCCACAGGCAACGTGACCTTAGAAATAGCCTCCCAAAAGAATAACTTTGGCGGCGGTGTAGTGGGATTAAACGGAGGAAGCCGCGTCCTTGCCTGCTATGCCACGGGCAACGTAACCAGTACGGGTAGCAGCACCGGCAATGTGCATATCGGCGGCTTGTTTGGAGATAGCTACACCACCGTGACCGCCTGCTATTGGAAGAACAATCAGGAACGAGGCTATAAGACCGCCCCCGAATCCACGAAGGTGGACGGCACTTACGTTACCTGGCAGAAAGCCGTCGATGCCATGAACACCGCCTTGCAGAACGCAGGTTCAGAGTGGCGTTACGAACTCACCGGAGCATTGCCCACCTTGAGGAAGCAGTAAACGTCGGGCGGAAAAAGTTCCGCCCGCAACGGAAAGAACCGAAGTATAACCCCAATAAAGAAAGGAGGACGTGATGGAACACACGGAGAATCCACCATATAGGTTTTGACATCAAGGCATTGTCAATAATAATATAGACTCCAGTGTAAATATGGAAGCTGTAAGCCGGACATTGTCAAGATTGGTGCTCATTAAAGACAACAAATCAAGTAATTAAATTAAAAACATGGGACTTTTTCACAGAGGCAAGAAAAATAATGACGATGAGCCGGACAGTGTTCAAACCAATTCATTCTCTGATATTATGAATGGTTTGCAGTACGCCGTAAACTGTGCACAAGATACATTACAGAATCATCAGATACAAAATCTGACCAGACTTTTTGAAGGAACAAATGCAAATAACGCAAATACGTTCCAATCGAAAAAAATCATGGTTGGAGACAAGACTATTGATATTCCACTTATAGCCTTGATATCCCATCATTATCTTGCAATGGATAATGTGCAGATAAAGTTCAAGGCGAAGGTCGGAAGCGTGGAATCACAGATCCCGGAAAACAACTTGCTGTTATCCAGTCCGCACAGAGCCAATCTCCAGATGCAGATGAGCAACATAAAACCGGATGCGGATGATGTCATGGAGGTTTGCGTCAATTTTAAGGTTCAGGAGACTCCGGAGAGTATTTCCCGAATTATTGACGATTTTGTAAAAAATATCTAACAATTTTAAAATTCAAATGTTATGGCAGAAGAAATAAAGAACCAAGGGCAACAAGAAAATGCGGAAAACTTGAATGAAAATGTAAGCGGACAGGCGAAAGAAATTATCTCCGCTGCATTGGAAGAGACTCAAAACAGAGAAACTTCTCCAGTTCTTAAAGCAGATTCAAACGTGACTGACAAATTCAAGGGGCTTCCCATGCGGGAACTTATTGCAGCTCCACTTATTGCAGCAGCCGAAGCACAACAGGAATTGGCAGCGACAGCATGGAATTTCTACCAGCAAATTGCATTTGATGGTAAAAGCGGCAATAAAGCGCGTATATTGGAATTCGATGTCGAAAGACCGATACAGCAGGATGGAAAAATGACAACAATGTCACAAAGTGTCAAGGCTCCGTTTATAGGATTGGTGCCTATTCCTTCCCTGCTCATAGATCGCGTGGATGTCGATTTCCAGATGGAGGTTACCGATACATCAAACGTAAAAAGCACTACCAACGCAGAAGTAGAGGCAAAAGCTTCAGCAAAACATTGGTTTATAAATGCGGAAATCAGCGGCAAAGTCACGACCGCCCGCGAGAACACCCGCATGACCAACCAAACGGCAAAATACCAGATACATGTGACAGCCAGTCAGCAGCCGCAGACCGAAGGTCTGTCTAAACTGATGGATATAATGGCATCATGTATCGAGCCTATAACAAACGAAAGTAACAGTAAGTAAATATATGAATTTGATTCAAGCATTAAGATTGCCAAACAGTCAAGCAGTAATGACAAATATTGCACGGTTTCATTATCAAAATATTTATAATGTAGGTTTGACCCCTCCGATTGTCACGCAAAGTGATTTGACATTTCAAATAAAAGGATATACCCGAAACTATCGTTTTCTTAGATTAGACTATGCCTGTGTCATATATATTGCGGATAGAATAGCAGTCGTTGCTTCAAATGGCATAGATACTTTAAGTTCAGGTTTTTCGGGGTGTTATATGGCCAGTTTTAGGCACAATGGCATTAGGTATGTTGCTCATATTCCAACGCCTAACAATAGTATTAAAACATCATGGAATTGGGCGGTTAAAAATCAAATAATAGATAATGTTGTTCTTTTTAAACCTACTGAAGGATTGGCGAGAATCCCAGGAACAATTGGTATTTGGGGAATTATAACATTTAACGATAGATGTTATCGGCTTGATGTAAATGAAAACGCTCCTCCAAGTCAAGCCATACGTGGCCAAAGAATTTTTAACTCAATCCCGAGAAATCCCATACTAACAGAAATTCCATCTATCGCCGGTGGTCAGATGCCTTAATAATTATAACAATTGTAAATAAGGGAAGAATGGTTGTTTCATTGAGGAGTAGAATTCTATTCGGATATATAATTCTGGTGGCGGTCATAGGCAGCATGGCCGCCATTCTCATCCATGAACCTGCGAAGTTCCACGACCTATATGCGT
>ENA-OYYP01001405-OYYP01001405.1-human-gut-metagenome-genome-assembly--contig:-NODE-1405-length-10350-cov-7.238854_pt1 | contig 10350 bp, 7 predicted proteins | sample MGYA00244067_ERZ653456 | MGnify/ENA primary metagenome ERZ653456 (study PRJEB26926, sample SAMN06165101) | human gut metagenome | biome: ENVO:00009003; feature: ENVO:2100002; material: ENVO:00002003... | reverse complement strand
ATCTACACACTGCATATCGTCGGCAGCGTCAGATGTGTATAAGAGACAGGTGTATTGAGCACCGATAATCAGCGTTTTGTATGGGGAAACATGATTGAATTAAATAAAGCCAATAATTGGAGTTTGTTCACCGACGTCAATAGTGTTGCTATTACCAACGTAATGGAAGGAAGACAATATGTGTTATCCTGCGACGGTGATTTGTCGGTTGGTGTGAAGTCGAATGCCACGTTAGAGATCTTGAGTAGTAAAACCGGAGCTGAACCGGAGATCGTTCAACTGGCTGGAATGGAAGTGTTGCAAATAAAAGATGGCCTTTGTTCCATAGTCTTTAGTACGGCAGACCGTATGGGTGAGCTTGTGTTTCAAAAATAGATATATACGCTGAAGATAAATGAATCGATCTGATATCAAGTTAGGCTTGGTTATCAGATCGTTTTTTTTGTATTTGTCACTTTTAATACAATCAATGATATTGCTGTTTGCTGGAAGAAGACCGTTTGTTGAACAAATATCCATTTAAATGAATGATATTCTATTTATCATTCGGGTGGTATTTTCTAATTTTGTGATGTGAAACCATTGAGAATGTTCCTTATAATGGAACTCCTTATCCTAAATTAGCATATGAAAAGCATATCTATTTTTTTGTTCTTGCTTATTACTTTGGCATCGAACGCCCAAGATAATAAAACCTCCGGACTCAACGCCCGCCAGTTTCATAAATACTGGAAAGTAGAGTCCGAATCTCCGGATTATAAAGTAACCTTTCGTGGTGATACCGCTGAAATTCTTTCTCCCAAAGGCTTAACTCTTTGGCGAAAAGAAAAGATGAGTGGCAAGGTAACCATTGAGTACGATGCGTGTGTCGTTGTTGAGGCAGAAGGCGATCGCTTGAGTGACTTGAATTGTTTTTGGATGGCTTCGGACCCTCAATACCCCGATAATATCTGGAAACGTGAGAAATGGCGTAATGGCATCTTTCTGAACTGTTATTCCCTGCAACTTTACTATATGGGATACGGTGGGAATCATAATTCTACTACACGTTTTCGCCGTTATGACGGCAACGAAGCGGCTGTTACAAATGCAAAAGCCCGTCCCGCAATCTTGAAAGAATATACAGATGCCGACCATTTGTTGGAGGCAAACAAGTGGTATCATATCAAGATAACGAATGAAAATAATAGGGTTAGTTATTATATAAATGGAGTGCGATTGGTGGATTTCCGCGATGCCGAACCCCTTACGGAAGGTTGGTTCGGCTTTCGTACCACCTTGTCCCGAACTCGTATCGCCAATTTTCATTATGAATGTTCGTCGCAGGAAACTTCTGAAATACCATTACACTGGATCGGTAATACTCCGCAGCAAAACAAAGCGGTAAGTCTGGGAGTTCCCTTCAATGAAGGAGAATTATACCCGGAGCACACTTTGCAGCTGATGACCGATAAAGGTGAAATGCTTCCGACAGATACTTGGGCATTGGCCTACTGGCCCGATGGTTCTGTGAAATGGAAAGGGATAGCCGGAGTTATTCCGAAAAATACGGAGAAACTGCTACTCAAAAAGACCGGAAAAAAGTCAAAAGAAAAAGCATCTTCAAGGACTGCCGATGATCGTAGCAATAAATTATCCCTATCTGTTGTTGAAACACCTCAAAGTATCCGCATAGAGACAGGAATTATTTCCGCTTACATCCCTCGTCAGGGAGATTTTCTGATCGACAGTCTATTCCGTGAAGGAGTGAAGGTCGGTGAAAAAGCACGCCTTGTATGTAACACTCAAAGCGAACCGGTACTTGAAAATACTTCTCAAATCGCTTTTACCAACTATACCGGAACATTGACATCGGCCACAGTAGAACGTACCGGTAAGGTGCGGACACTCGTCAAACTGGAAGGCACCCACAGAAGTGAAACCGGACGGGAGTGGCTTCCGTTCGTAGTCCGTCTCTACTTCTACGCCGGAAGTGAGCAGATCAAGATCGTACATAGCTTTGTGTACGACGGAGATCAAAATAAGGATTTTATTCGTTCCTTGGGCATTCGTATGGATGCTCCTATGCGTGAAGCCCTTTATAACCGTCATGTCGCTTTCTCCTGTGCCGATGGAGGCGTTTGGAGTGAACCGGTACAACCGCTGGCAGGACGGCGTAAACTGACACTCGGCAAAGAGGATACACTTTCTCTGCAACAGCAACAAATGGATGGCAAACGCATCCCGCCTTACGAGGCTTTTGACGGGAAGAATCGTGACCTTCTTGATAACTGGGCTTCATGGAACGATTATCGCTTGTCTCAACTCTCTGCTGATGCTTTCTCCATTCGCAAACGTGCCAATGACAATAATCCTTGGATAGGAACTTTCTCCGGCACCCGTAGCGGAGGCTATGCTTTTGTCGGTGATATTACGGGAGGTTTGGGACTCTGCCTGCATGATTTTTGGCAGTCATATCCTTCATCCCTCGAAATATCGGGTGCCAAAACTTCATCTGCAACGATCACGGCATGGTTATGGAGCCCCGAAGGAGAACCGATGGACTTACGTCACTACGATAATGTCGCTCATGATCTGAATGCCAGCTACGAAGATGTTCAGGAGGGAATGAGTACTCCTTATGGCATTGCCCGCACCACTACACTCACACTTATTCCACAGAAAGGGTATGCAGGAAAAGAAGCTTTTGCCGATGTTGCTGAATCACTCTCAGAACCGGGAATATTGCTGCCCACGCCGGACTATCTTCATGCACAGCAGGCTTTCGGCGTATGGAGCCTTCCGGACCGGAGTACTTCTTTTCGTGCGCGGGTAGAAGATCGCCTGGATGCATATATTGATTTTTATCGTAAAGCCATAGAGCAGAATAAATGGTATGGCTTTTGGAATTATGGAGATGTGATGCATGCTTATGACCCGGTCCGTCATATTTGGCGTTATGATATAGGTGGATTTGCCTGGGACAATACGGAACTGGCTTCTAATATGTGGTTGTGGTACAACTTCCTGCGTACAGGTCGTGAAGATATCTGGCGTATGGCAGAAGCTATGACCCGTCATACAGCCGAAGTGGACGTTTACCATATCGGACCGAACGCGGGATTAGGCAGCCGACATAATGTCAGCCATTGGGGATGCGGTGCCAAAGAAGCCCGGATCAGTCAGGCTGCATGGAACCGTTTCTATTATTATCTCACTACCGATGAACGTTGCGGTGACTTGATGACTGAAGTAAAGGATGCCGATCAGAAACTATATGAATTAGACCCTATGCGGCTGGCACAGCCTCGCAGTGAATATCCCTGTACGGCGCCTGCCCGACTGCGTATCGGTCCGGACTGGCTGGCGTATGCCGGAAACTGGATGACGGAGTGGGAGCGTACAGGCAACACTGTTTACCGGGATAAGATCGTAGCCGGAATGAAAAGTATAGCAGCCCTGCCCAACCGTATCTTTACGGGACCCAAAGCGCTGGGTTTCGATCCGGCAACGGGAATCATCACCAGTGAATGTGATCCCAAGCTGGAATCTTCGAATCATTTAATGACTATTATGGGTGGTTTTGAGGTAATGAACGAAATGATACGTATGATTGACCTTCCCGAATGGAAAGACGCGTGGCTGGACCATGCGGCACGTTATAAGCAAAAGGCGTGGGAATTGAATCATAGCCGTTTCCGAATTTCCCGTCTGATGGCATACGCTGCTTACCACAAGCGGGATGCACTAATGGCAAAAGAAGCATGGGAGGATTTATTCACCCGACTGGAACATACACCTGCGCCTCCTTTCCGGATCACTAAACTGTTTCCACCCGAAGTTCCGGCCCCTTTGGATGAATGCGTCAGCATCAGTACAAATGATGCGGCACTTTGGAGCCTTGATGCTATCTATATGCAAGAGGTCATTCCGATGGATGAATAATAGTTAGAAGAAAGCGGTTAATGCATTGTCAGTGAAATGCATTAACCGCTTTATGAATATATCAGATGAGTCTGTCTCTTATTTCAAGTACTGTTTCAACGGGCAATCAGCCATTTTCAGTCCATCTGCGATGCTTTTGGCATTCATGTGCGCTCCTTTCAAAGAAGTATGCGTATGGTCATTGTTATAATAATCTGCCGCTTTCTTGATACCTTTCTTTTCGAGCTTGTCAGCACTTATTTTATTCAGGTCGATAAAATAGGCTCCGATAGCTTCGGCAGCTTCGCGTGTCCATTTGCCGAAGGAGGCAGTGTTGCGTTCTATCTTTCCGTCTTTCCATTTATTGCGTGGGGTATGGCTTAAAACGATAGGTATCGCACCCTTTTCCTGAACGTCCATGATAAACTTCCTGAGATACCAGCCGAAAGTATAAATGACTTGATATTTACCTGTTTTCTCCATTAAAAAGACTTTGCTTTCTTCTCCGGAGCCGGGCAATTCGGCACGGGCTTTTCCGGTATTTATCTCTCCAGCGTCATTGTGTCCGAACTGGATAAGAACAAAGTCTCCCGGTTGGAGTGCATGATATACTTTATCCCAGCGACCTTCGTCAAGGAATGTACGGGCGCTGCGTCCTGCCATAGCACAATTCTCAACAGATATCTTATTCAGATCAAACTCATCTGCTATCACGCTGCCCCATCCCCACATACCGTTTTTATCGTTATCTTTATTTTTAACCGTACTGTCACCGATGGTAAACAATACCGGGCGTCCTTCTTTGCGGCTCGAACCGGTAGCCTCATCCTTTTCAACAGGTTTCAGATACTTTGCCAATTCCAGCCCTTCGCAGGCGCGTATTCCGTCAGCGGCAGATTCGGCATTCACTTTGGCACCAAAAGCGCTGGTATGAATGCGGTCGATATAGAACATATATTTCACTTTATTCTTGCCGAATTTCTCAAACTTGCGGGCGCTGATATCATTCAAATCAATGAAAGGAACATTCTGTTCTTCCGCTACTTGCTTTGCCCACAAACCGAATGTTTTGTTGACACGGGTAATGATGGTGCTGTCTTTGTCTGCCCATGCATTGCGGGGAGTCAGGGAGAATAAAATCGGGTGTGCTCCTTTGGCTTTTACATCGTTGATGAAACGGCGCATATATTCGCCGTATGTGTATACGGTCTCTTGTGCTCCGGTTTCTTTGATTGTCACATTCAGACTGTCCTTGCCGATTCCCGGAATGGAGGCGCGGGCACGTCCGCTGTCATAGGGGCCGTTATCATTGTGTCCCAGTTCGATGATTACCCAGTCTCCGGCTTGCACGCCTTTGATTACATCCGGCCAGAGGCGGTTGTAGAAGGTGCGGCTGCTAGTTCCTCCCAAAGCATGATTCTCAACGGTGATTCGGTTGGAGTCGAAATAATCTCCTGCGTAATATCCCCAGCCCCATTGGCCGTTGTTGCCGTTTCCTAAAGTACCGGTGCGCATGGTAGAGTTGCCGATCAGGAATAAGACCGGATTGTTACCTTTACGGCTTGCTCCGGCAACGGGGCGTGCCGTGCGTGCTTTATTCAGACTGTCCAGTGTGTTGTCTACCACCTGATTCACATCTTTCATTGGAGAAGCAATGTTGTTTTGTGCCTGCATCTGCAAGCTGCATATGATGGCTGTGAGCCAGCATAAGCAGTGAAATACCTTGTTTTTCATTTACCTGATAAATAATGCTCTTATTTTAACTTGTAAACTTCTGTACCTGCTAATAGGAAACATCCTACACCATAATCTTCAAAATCGGGAACACTTTTGTAAGTTACCGGCTGCCCGTCTTTCGGTTCTTTGCCTGTTCCTTGTACATAGCCCAAGAAACCATTCGGATGAACTGCCTCTTTTACCATTGCATTCCATGCTTTCAGTGCAACAGGGAGATATTCTTTACGGTCGAGTAATCCGTTGCGGATTCCCCATGCCATTCCGTATACAAACAAGGCTGTGCCCGAAGTTTCTTTACCTCCGAAATTGCTTTCATCGTGGAGGCTTACGTTCCAGAAGCCGTCTGTACGCTGACATTGCTTCAAGGCTTTGCTCATGGTCAGGAAGTCATTGATATAGTCCTGACGATGTGTTTCGTCAGCGGGGATTTCATCCAATACACGCACAAGGGCTGCATATACCCAACCGTTTCCTCTGGACCAGTAGCAGTTCTTGCCGTTCGGCTCTTTGTAAGGAGGATCAAAATCCTGATCGCGCCACCATAATCCTTCTTTGGCATTGTACATACCGGCTTCTCCTTCTGTGTTGCGGGTATAGGAATACAGATCCCACATTTTGTCATAGTACTTTTGTTCGCCGGTCATCTTGCCAAACTTGGCATAAATCGGCATTGCCATTTGTATAGCGTCAATCCAGTCCCAATCATTTACTTGCGGAGTATTTACGACCATATCGATGCTGGCTTTTATATTCCGGATCATGTTAGGGTCGGAGGGACACATATTATATAGGTCAATGTAAACTTGTCCGCAGCATTGGTCATCCGCATTGCGGGTCGTGTTTCCATTACGCATTCCCCATTTGTGGAAATTCGCCCAATCGTATGTATAGCTATAATAATCTTCGCGCGGGTAAATGCTATATAAAGCTATCAGCCCTTCATAATATACTCCGCGAGTCCAGATATTGCTGGGGCGAACTCTGCCAAAAAACGAGGGTAGGGTATAATCGGCATACTTTTTCATAAAGTAGTCGTTTACTTTTATGATGGTTGCCAAAGTCTCCTTTTGTTCGGGCAACTCTTGCGCACCGGCTGAACCGGCAGACATGCTACTCAGGAGAGTTGCTGTAATAAATGAGAGGAGTAATTTCTTCATGGTATAAAAACTGTTTATAAATAAAATTAGCTACTATAATTGATTTCACGGGCAAAGATAGGGGAATCTTTTTTCCTCTTCAATGGAATATTGTCCACAAGTATTTAAATTTGTCCATAATGCCTTCGGAAAGGGAGTGCGATGGTTAAAAAGGCAATTTATACATAGATTTGTACGATATTCTATTTTATGGGTAGACCATATCGCTTACTTTTGCACGACGTTATTCTAAATATGATAAGAACACTTTGATTAATGATAAAACTATGAAATGTACAAGCATCTTTTTTAGTTTGTTGGTAATAGCGACTTTTGTAGTTGCCCAGCCAAACTATGATTTTACTAAACTGAAACGAGAACATTTAGGACGTGGCGTAATTGCCATTCGTGAGAATCCGTCAACCGTAGTCGTTTCTTGGCGCTATCTTTCTTCTGATCCGATGGACGAATCCTTTGATATATACCGGGATGGTAAAAAGGTGAATAAACATCCGCTGAAAAATGCAACTTTCTTCCAGGATTCTTATCAGGGAACAGAACCTGCACTCTATACGGTAAAAGCTATAAAAGGTAAAACAGAAAGCAATTATCAACTGCCGGCAGATGCTCCGACAGGATATTTAAATATTCCTTTGGTACGCCCCGAGGGAGGTACTACTCCGTCCGGACAAGCATACACTTATGCTCCGAATGATGCCAGTATCGGTGATGTAGACGGGGATGGTGAATATGAGATTATTTTGAAATGGGATCCGTCCAATGCACATGATAACGCTCATGACGGTTATACGGGACCGGTGATTTTTGACTGTTATAAGTTGAACGGGCAGCAGTTGTGGCGTATCAATATGGGACGCAATGTACGCGCCGGTGCACATTATACACAGTTTATGGTCTTCGATCTGGACGGTGACGGCCGTGCGGAAGTGGTAATGAAAACCGGAGACGGAACAGTGGACGGAACGGGAAAGGTGATCGGTGATGCGAATGCGGATTGTCGGAATGAGCGAGGACGTATTCTGACAGGCCCGGAGTATCTGACCATCTTTAACGGACTGACCGGAGAAGCAATGCAAACGATTGATTATGTGCCCGAACGTGGCAATCTGATGGACTGGGGCGACGGACGTGCCAATCGTAGCGACCGTTATCTGGCTTGTATTGCGTATTTGGATGGAGTACATCCGAGTGTGGTGATGTGCCGTGGATATTATACACGTACTGTATTGGCTGCCTATGACTGGGATGGTAAGAATTTGAAGAACCGCTGGGTATTCGACAGTAATAATCCCGGTTGCAGAGCTTATGCCGGACAGGGAAACCATAATCTTCGTGTAGGTGATGTAGATGGTGACGGCTGCGATGAGATTGTATATGGACAATGTACGATCAATAACGATGGAACCGGACTTTATTCTACCCGCATGGGGCATGGTGATGCTATGCATCTGACTCACTTTGATCCTTCCCGTCCGGGATTGCAGGTTTGGAGTTGCCACGAGAATAGAAGAGATGGCTCAACTTTCCGGGATGCAGCTACGGGAGAAATTATTTTCCAGATAAAGAGTAATACAGATGTAGGTCGTTGTATGGCTGCTGATATTGATCCTAATCATCCCGGAGTTGAAATGTGGTCTTTAGATTCTAAAGGTGTCAGAAATGTGAAAGGAGAAGTGATTGCTTCCAGAGTCAGAGGATTGTCTACGAATATGGCTGTCTGGTGGGATGGTGATCTCTTGCGTGAGTTGCTGGATCGTAATGTAGTCAGTAAATATAATTGGGAGAAAGGACTTTGTGAACGTATCGCTGTTTTTGAAGGTGCTCTTTCTAATAACGGAACAAAGTCAACTCCTTGTCTGCAAGGAGATATTGTAGGAGACTGGCGAGAAGAAGTATTGTTACGTACAGCCGATAATACAGCTTTGAGGCTTTATGTCTCTACCATTCCTACGGACTACCGTTTCCATACTTTCCTGGAAGATCCGGTTTACCGTATCAGTATTGCGACTCAAAATGTGGCTTATAATCAGCCTACTCAGCCCGGATTCTATTTTGGTCCGGAGTTGCGTGGCACTATATTCAGAGGATGTAAAATACCTAAAAAGTAAATTATGAATTATCGTATGATGACCGTTACTGCGTTATTGGTAGCACTACCTGCCTGTGCGCAGAAAAAGAAAGCAGTAATCAATGATTCAAATACCCCCTTGCATTTACTGCAACCTGCTTATCAGGGTACTTATGGTGATTTGACCCCCGAACAGGTTAAAAAAAACATCGATCGTGTTTTTGCGTATATAGATAAGGAGACACCGGCCCGTGTAGTGGATAAGAATACCGGTAAGGTGATTACGGATTATACTGCAATGGGGGATGAGGCGCAGCTGGAACGCGGGGCTTTTCGTCTGGCAAGTTATGAATGGGGTGTCACTTATTCCGCTCTGATAGCAGCTGCCGAAACAACAGGTGATAAGCGTTATACTGACTATGTTCAGAATCGTTTCCGCTTTTTGGCGGAAGTCGCTCCGCATTTCAAACGTGTCTATGAAGAAAAAGGGAAGACTGATTCGCAATTGTTGCAAATCCTGACTCCTCATGCGTTGGATGATGCGGGAGCCGTATGTACTGCCATGATTAAATTACGGTTGAAAGACGAGTCTCTTCCGGTTGACGGATTAATTCAGAATTACTTTGATTTTATCATCAACAAAGAATATCGTCTGGCAGACGGAACGTTTGCCCGTAATCGTCCTCAGCGGAATACTCTTTGGCTGGATGATATGTTTATGGGCATTCCGGTGGTAGCGCAGATGAGTCGTTATGATAAGGAAGCGAAGAATAAATATCTGGCAGAAGCCGTGAAGCAATTCCTGCAATTTGCAGACCGTATGTTTATCCCCGAAAAGGGATTGTACAGACACGGATGGGTGGAAAGCAGTACGGATCATCCGGCTTTTTGCTGGGCACGTGCCAATGGATGGGCGCTGCTGACAGCTTGTGAACTGCTGGATGTATTGCCGGAAGATTATCCCCAACGTCCGAAGGTGATGGATTATTTCCGTGCTCATGTGCGTGGAGTGACGGCGTTGCAAAGTGGAGAAGGACTTTGGCACCAGTTGCTCGACCGTAATGATTCTTATCTGGAAACTTCTGCAACTGCTATCTATGTATATTGTCTGGCACACGCCATTAATAAAGGTTGGATTGATGCGATAGCGTATGGTCCTGTTGCCCAGTTGGGATGGCATGCCGTCGCCGGAAAGATAAATGAAGAAGGACAGGTGGAAGGCACTTGCGTAGGCACCGGTATGGCTTTCGATCCGGCTTTCTATTATTATCGTCCGGTCAATGTATATGCGGCGCATGGATACGGACCGGTGCTTTGGGCAGGTGCGGAAATGATTCGTTTGCTCAACACCCAGCATCCTCAGATGAATGACAGTGCCGTGCAATATTATCAGGAAAAGCAGAAGACGACAGCTCCTATCTTTGCGGTGGATAGTGAATAAATAAAAGATTAACCTGTCTCTTATACACATCTCCGAGCCCACGA
>ENA-OYYP01001400-OYYP01001400.1-human-gut-metagenome-genome-assembly--contig:-NODE-1400-length-10377-cov-5.762740_pt1 | contig 10377 bp, 17 predicted proteins | sample MGYA00244067_ERZ653456 | MGnify/ENA primary metagenome ERZ653456 (study PRJEB26926, sample SAMN06165101) | human gut metagenome | biome: ENVO:00009003; feature: ENVO:2100002; material: ENVO:00002003... | reverse complement strand
TCCTACTACAACGATAGCAGCAAAACTGAATGTACGTCCACCTTTTGTAACCTTAGTTACACGGTTGATTGCAACCAGTCTGTCCTTCAACTCTAAGTCGTTGGTCGATTTAACTCTATTATTTGCCATCTTCATTAAAATTTAAGGCCGCCGTTACGTGCAGCATCTGCTAATTCTTTAATTCTCCCGTGATACAGGTAACCATTACGGTCGAAAACCACTGTCTGAACGCCAGCTTCCTGAGCGCCTTTAGCGATTAATTCACCAACCTTAGCAGCGATCTCCTTTTTCGGAGCCTTAACATCTAATTTCAAAGATGAAGCAGCGGCTAAAGTCTTGCCTGTAGTATCATCTATCACCTGTGCGTAGATTTGCTTGTTGCTTCTAAACACAGTCAGGCGCGGACGCTCAGTAGTTCCTGAGATTTTGCCGCGTACGCCTGCTTTTATTTTTAATCTTCTTTCTAGCTTCGTTGTCATGATAATTTCAGTTTACGTAGATTACTTACCTGCTGACTTACCAGACTTTCTGCGAATCTCTTCACCCACGAACTTAATACCCTTACCTTTATACGGTTCAGGCATTCTGAATGAACGGATCTTCGCACAAATCTGACCTAATAATTGTTTGTCAGCCGATTCAAGGATAATAAGAGGGTTCTTATTTCTCTCAGACTTCGTCTCAACTTTCACTTCCTTCGGCAACTGCAAATAGATATTGTGAGTATAACCTAAAGAAAGATCCAATAACTGACCTGTATTTGAAACACGGTAACCAACACCTACTAACTCAAGCTCCTTCTTATATCCCTCTGAGCAGCCAACAACCATGTTGTTGATCAAAGAACGATACAAACCGTGTAACGCACGATGATTCTTATCATCAGTAGGTCTTGTTAAATGGATAACTCCGTCTTCCAAAGTAACGTTAATATCAGGATTCACTTCCTGTACAAGTTCACCTTTAGGGCCTTTAACTGTTACTACATTATCCTTAATTGTAACTGTAACACCAGCCGGTACATGAATTGGTAATTTTCCTATTCTTGACATTCTTCTTCCCTCCTAATTAATAAACGTAACATAATACCTCGCCACCGATCTTCAGATCGCGGGCCTCTTTGTCAGTCATCACACCTTTAGAAGTAGAAAGAACAGCAATACCTAAACCATTCAATACTCTCGGCATTTCTTTGTAACCAGTGTACTTACGCAAACCGGGCGTAGAAACTCTCTCAAGTTTCTTAATCGCATTAACTTTGTTTACTAGGTCATACTTCAAGGCGATCTTGATCGTACCTTGAGGACCATCCTCTACAAACTTAAAATTAAGAATGTAGCCCTTGTCGAAAAGGATCTTAGTGATCTCTTTCTTTAAATTTGACGCCGGCACCTCAACAACTCTGTGCTTCGCTTTGATTGCGTTACGCAATCTTGTCAAATAATCTGCAATAGGATCTGTCATATAAATAATTAATTAAATTGATCCGGCCACCCGGACAATATTTAAACTAAAAAAACTCTTACCAACTTGCTTTCTTTACACCCGGGATTAAACCATTAGATGCCATTTCACGCAATTGGATACGAGAAATACCGAACTGGCGTACATACCCTTTCGGACGTCCTGTAATCTTGCAACGGTTGTGCAAACGTACAGGAGAAGCATTTTTAGGTAAAGCCTGCAAAGCCTCATAGTTACCTTCTGCCTTAAGCTGAGCTCTTTTAGCGGCATACTTAGCAACAAGCTTTGCTCTTTTAACCTCACGGGCCTTCATTGATTCCTTAGCCATAACTACTTAGTCTTTTTTTCCGTTTTTAAAAGGCAATCCAAATTCTCTCAAAAGAGCATAACCTTCTTCGTCTGTTTTCGCAGAGGTCACAAAGGTAATATTCATTCCCAATATTTTGGTAATATTATCGATATTTATTTCAGGAAAAATGATTTGTTCCTGAATACCGAGTGTATAATTGCCTCTTCCGTCTAACTTACTCTCAATTCCCTTGAAGTCGCGGATACGAGGAAGAGCGACACGAACAAGTCTCTCCAAGAACTCGTACATCTGCTCACGACGTAATGTCACCATCACACCGATCGGCATCTTCTTACGCAACTTAAAGTTAGAGATATCCTTTTTAGATACGGTAGCGACAGCTTTTTGACCGGTGATCGTAGACAACTCGCTGATAGCGATATCGATGATCTTCTTGTCAGCCGTAGCCATACCTAATCCCTGATTAATCACGATTTTCTTCAAAACAGGTACCTGCATCACGGATTTGTAACCGAACTCCTTCGTTAAGGCAGGAACAATTCTGTCTTGGTATTCTTTCTTAAGACTGGCAGTATTGCTCATTACTTAATTTCCTCCCCTGATTTTTTAGAATAACGCACTAAAGCACCCTTCTCATTCAACTTACGGCCGATACGTGTAGCTTTACCAGATTTCGGGTCAACCACGTTAAGGTTAGAAAGATGAATAGGAGCTTCCTTCTTTTCGATTCCTCCTTGAGGATTCTTCGCATTAGGCTTGGTATGCTTTGATACCACATTAATACCTTCGACAATCGCACGATTATCTTTTACAAGTACCTGTAAAACACGACCTGTCTTACCTTTGTCCTCGCCGGCATTAACAAATACTATATCGCCTTTTTTGATATGTAATTTACTCATTACTTTAAATTTTACGAGATTAAAGCACTTCAGGTGCAAGTGATACAATTTTCATGTTTGTTGCACGAAGCTCTCTGGCAACCGGACCGAAGATACGGCTACCACGGATATCGCCACCGGCATTCAATAATACGCAAGCGTTATCATCGAAACGGATATAAGAACCATCCGGACGGCGGATCTCTTTCTTAGTACGAACGATGATAGCCTTAGAAACAGCACCCTTCTTAACGTCGCTAGCTGGGATTACGCTTTTGATTGCTACTACGATCACATCACCTACAGTGGCATAACGCTTTCTCGTTCCGCCCAAAACACGGATACACAAAGCTTCCTTAGCTCCACTGTTATCTGCTACTACTAGTCTTGATTCTTGTTGTATCATCTTACTTAGCCCTTTCGATTATTTGAACTAATCTCCATCTTTTAGTCTTGCTCAAAGGACGAGTCTCCATAATCTTTACGGTATCGCCAATGTTGCATTCGTTATTTTCGTCGTGAGCATGATATTTCTTCGTCTTATTAACGAACTTTCCATAAATGGGGTGTTTTTCCTTCCATTTAATGGCAACCGTGATGCTTTTATCCATCTTGTTGCTCGTTACCACGCCCGTTCTTTCTTTTCTTAAATTTCTAGTTTCCATCAGGCTCAATTATTTGTTGTTAAGTTCTCTCTGGCGCAATTCTGTTTTCATGCGCGCAATCAATCTGCGTTGCTGTTTAATCTGAGAAGGATTATCCATAGGCGAGATGCTATGGTTAATCTTCTTCTGATCATAGGCCGCAACCTCTGCATCTACTCTCTCTAGCAACTCTTTCGTGCTTAGTTCTCTAATTTCTGCAATCTTCATAACAATTACGCATTTTGATTTTGCATGTCATAATCACGTCTCACAACAAACTTGGTTGTAACCGGAAGTTTTTGTGCGGCAAGGCGCAACGCTTCCTTAGCGATATCAAAGGGAACACCTTCGATCTCGAAAATCAGACGACCCGGAGTAACAGGCGCAACAAATCCCTCAGGATTACCTTTACCTTTACCCATACGAACCTCTGCAGGCTTCTTCGTGATTGGCTTATCCGGGAAGATACGAACCCAAACCTGCCCCTGACGTTGCATATAACGTGTAACGGCGATACGGGCAGCCTCGATCTGACGACCGGTAATCCATTTATTCTCTAATGACTTTATTCCAAAAGAACCGAAGGCCAGCTGGTTGCCACGTTGAGCTTCGCCCTTCATGCGACCTTTCTGCTGTCTTCTGAACTTGGTTTTCTTTGGTTGTAACATCTCTACTTAAATTCTAACGTTTAACGATTAGCTCTTTTTCTCTTGAAGTTCTTGTCTCTGTTGCCACCGGCATTGTCGTTTCTACGGCCTGTCTCCTTGGCAGCAGTGAAAGAAGGAGCAAGATCGCGCTTGCCATAAACCTCACCACGGCAGATCCAAACCTTAACACCCAGCAAACCAACTTTTGTCAAGGCCTCAGCCAAAGCATAGTCGATATCTGCTCTAAGAGTGTGCAACGGAGTTCTTCCTTCCTTATACATTTCCGAACGAGCCATTTCAGCGCCATTCAAACGACCAGAGATTTGAATCTTTATACCTTCGGCGCCCATTCTCATGGTAGAGGCGATAGCCATCTTTACCGCACGACGATATGCGATTTTACCTTCAAGCTGACGTGCGATGTTGTTTGCTACGATAACAGCGTCCAATTCAGGTCTCTTCACCTCGAAGATGTTGATCTGCACTTCTTTATCAGTGATCTTCTTCAACTCTTCCTTCAACTTATCAACTTCCTGACCACCTTTACCGATGATGATACCCGGACGTGACGTACAAACAGTGATCGTGATCAACTTAAGCGTACGTTCAATAACGATACGAGATACACTAGCTTTTGCAAGACGGGCATTCAAATATTTACGGATTTTGCTATCTTCCAGCAAAGTATCCCCGTAATTCTTACCGCCATACCAATTGGAATCCCAACCACGGATAATTCCTAAACGATTACTAATCGGATTAACCTTTTGTCCCATCTACAAATTAATTTTGACTATCGTTTTTACTAAGTGTATCAACAAACAGAGTTACGTGGTTCGAGCGTTTACGAATTCTGTAACCTCTTCCTTGAGGAGCCGGACGCATTCTCTTCAACGTAGTAGCGCAATCAACGCTGATTGAAGATACGCATAACTCTCCTGCTTCTGCTTTACGTTCATTTTTCTGTTCCCAGTTTGCGATTGCTGAACGAAGCAATTTTTCTACTCTTGCTGCAGCTTCCTTGTTAGAAAACTTCAAAACACCAAGCGCACGGAATACTTCCATACCGCGAATCATGTCTGCTACCAAACGCATCTTACGAGGAGAGGTAGGAACATTGTTCAACTTCGCGAAATACATGGTCTTTTGGGCTTCTTTTCTTGCTTCAGCTGATATTCTTTTTCTAGCACCCATTTTATTCGATTCTTTTTATTTTCAGATTCCTGAATTCCTGTTACTACCGATATTATTTCTTCTTGTTACCGGCGTGACCGCGGAAAGTACGTGTCGGTGAGAACTCTCCCAACTTGTGGCCTACCATATTCTCGGTTACGAAAACAGGAATAAATTTATTTCCATTATGAACTGCAATAGTATGGCCTACGAAATCAGGCGAAATCATTGAAGCTCTTGCCCATGTCTTAACTACGGCTTTCTTTCCTGACTCATTCATTGCCAGAACTTTCTTCTCAAGCTTTACATTAATATACGGGCCTTTTTTTAGCGAACGACTCATAGTTTACTTAATTAATCAGATTATTTCTTTCTTCTTTCAATAATATACTTTGAAGAATGCTTCTTCGGAGCTCTTGTCTTCAAGCCCTTAGCATACAAGCCTGTACGAGATCTTGGATGACCTCCGGAAGCACGACCTTCACCACCACCCATTGGGTGATCAACCGGGTTCATAACAACACCACGGTTGCGAGGACGACGACCTAACCATCTAGAGCGACCGGCCTTACCTGATTTTTCAAGAGCATGGTCTGAATTGCCAACTGCGCCAATTGTAGCCTTACAAGCCGCAAGAATCTTTCTAGTTTCACCAGAAGGCATCTTAATAATCGCATAAGCGCCTTCCTTTGAAGTCAGCTGAGCGAATGCACCTGCGGAACGTACCATTTTGGCACCCTGTCCAGGACGAAGCTCAATATTGTGAATAATAGTACCAACGGGAATATTTGCCATAGGCAAAGTATTACCTACCTCAGGAGCGGCGTCGCTACCTGAAACCACTGTTTGGCCAACTTCCAATCCGTTCGGAGCGATGATATAGCTCTTTGCTCCGTCCGCATAATACAACAAAGCGATACGAGATGAACGGTTAGGATCATACTCGATAGACTTTACTGTCGCAGGAATGCCATCTTTGTTTCTCTTGAAATCGATAATTCTGTACTTTTGTTTGTGACCGCCACCGATATAACGCATTGTCATCTTACCAGTGTTGTTACGTCCACCTGTACTCTTCTTACCTACTACAAGAGACTTCTCTGGTGTACTTGCAGTGATTTTATCAAATGCACCAATAACTTTGTGTCTCTGCCCCGGTGTCGTGGGCTTTAATTTACGTATTCCCATTTCTCTTTTTAGATATTACTAAAGAAATCAATTGTTTCTCCTTCTTTCAACGTTACGATCGCTTTCTTGAAAGCAGCTTGCTTGCCGTTGATGATACCTGATTTTGTATAACGGCTTTTACGCTTTCCAGAGTAGTTGATGGTGTTAACATCAACTACTGTAACACTGTACATATCCTCTACAGCTTTCTTAATCTCCAATTTGTTGGCATCAGGAGAAACACGAAAACCATAGCGATTCGGAAATTTCTCTGTGATCGCTGTTTGTTTCTCAGTTACTATAGGCTTAATAATAATTCCCATTATTCTACTCCTTATGCTTTAAAATTTTGTTCAACAACAGCGACTGAACTTTCCGTTAAAACCAAATTAACAGCGTTTAACACAGCGTATGTATTTAGTTCAGAAGCAGTTATTACACTTGCCTTCTCTAAATTTCGAGCGGACAAATATACTAAATTATTCTTCTCCGGTAAAACCATAAGTAACTTTTTATCAGCCACTTTCAAGTTTTTAGCAATTGTTATAAATTCTTTAGTCTTAGGAGCTTCCATTGTGAAATCCTCTACGACAACAATCGCATTGTTCTTTGCCTTGTAGCTCAATGCTGACTTACGAGCCAAAGATTTTACTTTCTTGTTCAGCTTGAACTCATAATCACGAGGCTTCGGACCGAATACACGGCCACCACCAACCAACACCGGAGAGTTGATATCACCACGACGTGCGCCACCACCACCTTTCTGACGGATCAGCTTACGTGTACTACCAGATACTTCGCTTCTCTCTTTAGACTTATGCGTTCCCTGACGTTGATTTGCCAAATACTGCTTTACGTCCAAGTAAATAGCATGATCGTTGGGTTCAATGCCGAAGATCGCATCGTTCAAAGTTACCTTTCTTCCGGTATCTTCACCTTTAATATTAAATACGCTCAGTTCCATTACTTTTCAATTAATAAGATTGAACCTTTTGCTCCTGGAACAGATCCCTTTACCAATAAAAGGTTGTGTTCCGGCATTACCTTGATCACTTGAAGATTCTGAACGGTTACACGTTCGTTACCCATCTGGCCGCCCATTCGCATGCCCTTAAATACCTTTGCGGGGTAAGAACAAGCACCGATAGAACCCGGCTTACGAGCACGGTTATGCTGACCGTGAGTAGCTTGACCTACACCACCGAAACCATGTCTCTTAACTACACCCTGGAAGCCTTTACCTTTAGAAGTTCCGACAACATCTACGAAAGTAGCGTCATTAAACATCTCTACAGTAATAGTATCACCCAGATTCAACTCTGTCTCAAATTCTTTGAACTCGGCCAAGTGTCTCTTCGGTGTTACTCCAGCTCTCTTAAAGTGACCCATCAACGGTTTAGTTGTATGTTTTTCCTTTTTGTCCTGGAAACCCAACTGAACAGCTGCATAGCCATCTTTTTCGACACTTTTAACTTGAGTAACAACACAAGGACCTGCTTCGATAACAGTGCATGGTACATTCTTACCCTCGGCACTGAAAACGGATGTCATTCCGATTTTTTTTCCTAATAATCCTGGCATTTCACTAATTTTTAATTATCAAACTTTAATTTCTACTTCCACACCACTTGGCAATTCCAACTTCATCAAAGCATCTACTGTCTTAGCTGTTGAGCTATAGATGTCGATTAATCTCTTATAAGAAGAGAGTTCAAATTGCTCACGAGACTTTTTGTTTACGAAAGTCGAACGGTTCACAGTAAAGATACGTTTGTGCGTAGGCAGAGGTATTGGACCGCTAACGATAGCACCAGTAGCTTTTACAGTTCTTACAATTTTCTCAGCTGACTTGTCAACCAAGTTGTGGTCGTAAGATTTCAATTTAATTCTAATTTTCTGACTCATTATGGTTTTAAATTAATATATTTATAAATAAGATAAAGCGGCAGGCTAAGAGTCATTCGCTAGCCTGCTGCTTTTGATATTCTTCTAGAGTAAATCAGCACGTCCTTTAACTTCTTCCAATACTGCCTTAGCAATAGAGTTAGAAACTTGAGCGTGATGAGAATATACCATTGATGAAGTTGCGCGACCTGATGTAATAGTACGTAACGCTGTTACATAACCAAACATTTCAGCCAGTGGCACCATTGCTTTCACGATACGAGCACCGGAACGGCTAGATTCCATACCTTCAACCTGGCCACGACGCTTATTCAAGTCACCGATCACATCACCCATGTTTTCTTCCGGAGTAACAACCTCCAGTTTCATGATAGGCTCCATCAATACCGGACCTGCTTTAGCACATGCATTCTTATATGCCTGAATAGCACAGATTTCGAAAGACAACTGGTCAGAGTCAACCGGGTGGAATGAACCATCAATCAAAGTTACTTTCATTGAATCCAACGGATATCCGGCCAACACACCGTTCTTCATTGCGCTTGTGAAACCTTTCTGAACTGAAGGAATAAATTCTTTAGGAATATTACCACCCTTCACTTCATCGATAAACTGCAATCCGCCTTCTTTGAAATCTTCATCAACAGGACCGATCTTAACGATAATATCTGCAAACTTACCACGACCACCAGACTGTTTCTTATAAACTTCACGAAGATCAACTGTCTTAGTGATAGCTTCCTTATAATTAACCTGAGGTTTACCTTGGTTACATTCTACTTTAAATTCACGTTTCAAACGGTCAATAATGATATCCAAGTGCAACTCACCCATACCAGAGATTACAGTCTGTCCTGTTTGCTCATCAGTCTTAACTGTAAATGTCGGATCTTCTTCAGCGAGCTTAGCCAAACCGTTAGACAATTTATCCATGTCTTTCTGAGTTTTAGGCTCAACTGCAATACCGATTACCGGTTCTGGGAAGTCCATAGACTCTAATACGATCGGAGCTGTTTCATCACAAAGCGTATCACCAGTATGAATATCTTTAAAACCTACACCTGCACCAATATCACCAGCACCGATTACTTCAACCGGATTCTGCTTGTTTGAATGCATCTGGAACAGACGAGAAACACGTTCTTTCTTACCAGAGCGAGAATTATAGATATAAGAACCAGCTTCAATCTTACCCGAATATACACGGAAGAAAGTCAAACGACCTACATAAGGGTCAGTAGCAATCTTAAATGCCAAAGCTGATGTTTTCTCATCATCACTCGGTTTACGATCTTCTTCTGCACCTGTATTCGGATTTGTACCAATCACATTCTCAGTATCCAATGGAGAAGGCAAGAAAGCACAAACATAGTCCAACAATGTCTGAACACCCTTATTCTTAAATGAAGAGCCACACAACATTGGTACAACTGCCATCTGAACTGTTGCATTGCGAAGAGCTCTCAACACTTCTTCTTCTGTAATAGTAGAAGGATCGTCGAAATATTTCTCCATCAAAGCATCGTCAAACTCAGCTACCTTTTCAAGCATTTTATCTCTCCATTCATTTGCTTCATCAACGAGATCTGCCGGTATTTCTTCAACTGTATAGTCAGCTCCCATTGTTTCATCATGCCAATAGATAGCTTTCATTTTAATCAAGTCTACTAGACCTTTGAAGGTTTCCTCAGCACCAATAGGAACAACGATTGGACAAGGATTAGCACCCAAAACAGCTTTCATCTGGCGTACAACCTCAAAGAAGTCAGCACCCGAACGGTCCATTTTGTTTACGTACGCAATACGTGGCACATTATACTTATCAGCTTGACGCCATACAGTTTCTGATTGAGGTTCTACACCACCTACTGCACAGTAAGCAGCCACAGCACCATCCAGAATACGTAACGAACGTTCTACTTCAGCAGTAAAGTCAACGTGTCCCGGAGTGTCAATCAAGTTGATTTTATAAGTATCACCAGCATATTTCCATCTTGTTGTTGTTGCAGCAGATGTAATAGTAATACCACGTTCTTGCTCCTGTTCCATCCAGTCCATTGTTGCAGCACCATCGTGTACCTCACCAATTTTGTGAGTCAATCCAGTGTAGAACAGGATACGTTCAGAAGTTGTTGTTTTTCCGGCATCAATGTGAGCCATGATACCGATATTACGAGTTAAATGTA
>ENA-OYYP01001397-OYYP01001397.1-human-gut-metagenome-genome-assembly--contig:-NODE-1397-length-10391-cov-6.896769_pt1 | contig 10391 bp, 10 predicted proteins | sample MGYA00244067_ERZ653456 | MGnify/ENA primary metagenome ERZ653456 (study PRJEB26926, sample SAMN06165101) | human gut metagenome | biome: ENVO:00009003; feature: ENVO:2100002; material: ENVO:00002003... | reverse complement strand
CGGTTGCCGTTGCTGCTGCTCCTGCTGCGGGCGGCGCTGCTGCTGCTGAAGAGAAGACCGAGTTCGACGTTGTCCTCAAGGCTGCCGGCGCTGAGAAGATTAAGGTTATCAAGGTTGTCAGAGAGATTACGGGTCTCGGCCTGAAGGAAGCTAAGGAGCTCGTCGACGGCGCTCCGAAGACCCTGAAGGAAGCTGTTTCCAAGGACGACGCGGAAGCCATGAAGGCAAAGCTTGCTGAGGTTGGCGCAGAAGTCGAAGTAAAATAATTCGTTTGACTGCAAACCGGACAGGGTTTCTACCCTGTCCGGTTTTTTGCATTTTTTGCCGTTTATGGTTGCCGTCCCTTTAAAACAATAGTATAATTATATTAATATTTTGGTTGTTTAAGGATGATGTGAATGAATGGTTCGGCAAAAAAACTGGCATGCCTGGTTACAACGGTGCTCCTGGTCACGGTGATTCTCGCGGCTGTCTGTCTGAATGCGGACGCTATGAAGAGCGTCCAGCCAGAAAATAACAGCCTGGAAGCTATGGGACAAGCTGCCGTACAGGGCATGGCGGTACGCGACGACGGAGGCGACCTGATATACCCCGAAGACCTAATGAGCGCTGGCTATATTTACAGCGGCGACGGCGCTAAACTTGAAGGGGATTACCGCAGCGTGCGTTTTTCAGCATCTGACCTTGATTTTGAAAAGAAGGAATACCGTATCAATGCGGGCTGTTATGTAACCTTCTGGAAAAATCCCGGCGAGTTTGCAGGCGGATATGAAATCAGAAGCGCGTCGAACGACCACCCGGCGCAGATTACCCCTGTTTCAGAGGGGTATGATTATATTCTGATTGGCCTGCTGGGTGAGGATGCGCGGATATATGCGCTCGGCAAAGGCGCGCTTACGGTGGATTTTCAGGAAAAATTCAAGGAGAGCCTTCCAAACCGCTACCGGCTTCAAGATACGGTAACAGACGCCGCCCTGATAGATTCCTATGAGATTTCCCCGTACGGCAACCTCATTGATAAACGGATGCTTTCCAAGGGCGCCGCGCTTCTCGACAATGGAACAGAGAAAGAGGATGGCGGCATTAACGAAAGTGCCTTTGTGGAGCTTTCAGACAATACGGAATACCTGCTCAATTTTGAATCCTGCATAACCTTTTTTGATGAAAATAAAAATTTTATCGGCGGCTATACAGAGGCCGCGGCCAGTGTAGAATGCCCGCAGGCGCTGAAGGACATTCCTGATAATGCATGCTTTGTACGGCTTTCGGTGAAAGCGACTGATACGGAGACGGCGGTATTTGCGCGCAAAGACTGCTTTTCAAACAGCCTTCCCGCGCTCTATACGCTTGGCCCCGTTGGAGAAAGCGGCACTTATCTTGCTCAGAAGGACATAAACCCCCTGTATGGAAAGACGGCGGTGTTCTTCGGTGACAGCCTTTGCCAAGGGAAAGGGGATGCTTTTGGAGGATGGGCGAGCTGGATTCAAAGGGAAAACCCCTCCATGGACTGCGTCAACTGCGGAGTAGGGGGCTACACCTTCCTGCAGGGCAGCGAAAAATGGTTTGACGGCGGGGAAAACCAGGCAAGCCTTCCGGATGACGCCGACTATATTATCATCCAGGGCTACACCAATGGGATGTACGGGAAGAAATCCAAAAAGCCGCTCGGCACAATCGATGAGGACGACTATACCGTTACAGTACAAAACTGCGACACAAGTACCTATTCCGGGGAGATGGAAAAATTCATCCTCCAATGTTTAGACCGCTGGAACGGGAAAAAGCTCGGTTTTATTATCAGCTATAAGGCGGCTGCGCATCTCGACAGCGGCAATCCGTACCGGCAGTTTACCAAACAGATGCTTGCGTGCTGCCGGAAGTACAGCATCCCTGTCCTGAACCTGCAGGAGGAAAGTACGATTCCATGCTATACGCAGGAGGATATTGACGAATACTTCTATAAAAAGGAGAATGCGGCGCATGGGGACGGCATCCACCTCAATTCGAAAGGCAACGCCATTATTTCTTCAAAAATTGAGGCATGGATGAAAACACTATAGAATAATAGCAGGCAATAGACAGTTTTTATATTGCCAATTCATATCACCAAAGAGCAGATATCCCAACAGCCCCGCAGGCACGCCCTGCGGGGCTGCGCCCTTAGCAGACGAATGCTGCGTATAATATTGATAAAAAAAAGAACCGGAATGGAAGAAAAATGTTGAATTTTATCCAGCCGGAGAGTATAATAAAAATATTACGGTAGGAGACCTGCCTGCATGGAATAAGGAGGACTTGATAATGGTTTTAGGAAAAAAGGCGTTGTGCCTTGTGCTGTCCGGTATGATGGCGGTATCAGTCGTTGTCTGCGGAACCTTGTCCGCAGGAGCGGAAATCATTAAAATAGGAGATGTAAACGGCGACGGCGAAATCAAAGTTGCGGACGTTTTGCTGACGCAGAACTTTATTGCGAAAAAAATCACCTTTACCGACAGGCAGAAGCTTGCCGCAGATGTAAACGGCGACCGCGAGGTAAAGGTAAACGATGTCCTGATTATGCAGAACTTTATAGCAAAAAATATCAGTGAATTCCCCGTTCCTGATATTGAAGTTCCAACTGAGCCGCCGACTGAGGAGCCTACGCAAAAGCCGACTGAGCCGCCAACCGAGGAGCCCACGCAAAAGCCAACTGAGCCGCCGACCGAGGAGCCTACGCAAAAGCCGACTGAGCCGCCGACCGATGAACCCACGAAACCAAGCGTTACGGTCAACGGTACGCAGGCAAGAGTGGGGGATACAATAAGGGTCGTATTTCACACGAAGGGAGTCAACGACGTGGCCCAGGCGATTCAGGCTTATGTTGAATTCGATGCGCAGCGGCTTACCCTTTCCGGCTACCGGCTCGACACATGGAGCAATTGTATGAAAAACGATTCCGAACCGGGCAGGCTGTATTTTACGGCGTCCGATATTGCGGCAGGCTTCCCGATAACAGACGATACGGACATTGTATCGCTTACGTTTATCATAAAGGAAACAAATACGGATGTCAGCACGGACGTTGTTTTGCATGTCGAGGAATTTTTTGGGGAATCAAGCGGGGACGGTAATTTTAAATATACCGTCAGCGATGCAGTAACAATCGAATAATAAAAAAGCGGATGCCCCCAGAGGGCATCCGCTTTTTATCAGGTTTTATAGGGCAAGCCTGTAGATTTCTTCAATATCCTTTGCCTGCAATACGCTGAAATTCCCGACAGGCGCCGCTTTCTGCGCCATTTCTTTCAAGCGGCTGCCGTCAATTTGCAGCTCGCTTAACCGAACGGGAAGCCCGATGGAGGAGAAGAAGTTTTCAAGCCTGCGGATGGCTTCCTGTATAATCGAATCCGGGTCGCCGAACGCCATATCCACGTTCATGACCCGCACGGCAAATTGTAAAAAGCGTGTGACGTCCACCTCGTGCTGGTATTTCATCCACGCGGGGAATATAATGGCAAGCCCCGCGCCGTGGGCAATGTCGTAAATTGCGCTCAATTCGTGTTCGATATCGTGCGACGCCCAATCGCCGATTCGCCCAAGCCCGAGGATGTCGCAGTGCGCAACCGTGCCGGCCCACATGATTTCGGCACGCGCGTCATAGTTGTCCGGATTAGAAATGACCTTCTGCGCGTTTATCATAATCGAGCGCATTACGGCCTCACACATACGGTCGCTGACATCGACGTTCCTGACCGTAGTGAAGTACCGTTCCATAATGTGCGCAAGCATGTCCGAAATGCCGCATGCCGTCTGGAACGGCGGCAGCGTGAAGGTGAGCTCCGGGTTCATGACGGCGAACTGCGGGCGGACAAGCCCGTGGGAATAGCTGCGTTTGAGCCATCCGTCCTCGTTTGTAATCACCATGCTTGCGCTCGTCTCGCTTCCGGCAGCGGGAATAGTCAAAACAACGCCGATAGGAAGGCATTTGTCAATCGGACGGCGTACCTTGAACAAATCCCATACGTCATGCTCGAGGCACGCGCCCATCGCGATGGCCTTAGCAGAGTCGATTACGCTGCCGCCGCCTACGGCCAGGACAAAATCAATCTTTTCTTTTTTGCAAAGCGCAATCCCTTCCCGGACAAGGGACAGGCGCGGGTTTGGCCTTACGCCGCCCAGCTCGAGATAATCAATCCCGCTTTTTTCAAGGCTTTTGGTGATTTCGTCATACAGGCCGCTCTTTTTGATGCTGCCGCCTCCGTAGTGCAGCAGCGCCTTCTTGCCGCCGTACCGCTTTAAAAGCTCCCCCGTCTGGCTTTGCGTCCCTTTGCCGAACACGATTTCCGTTGCGTTTTTATAGGTGAAATTAACCATCTGGAATCAACTCCTTACATTGTTTCAAGTAATTGCGGCGCCTTTGCGGCGGAAGCAATTACATAATCTTCATGAAATATTGTATAGCTCCTTGTATCCATATTGTTTTCGTATCGCCGAAGATATTTACCGTCTGCTTCACTCTTTTCTTTGCTTTGTTAAAACTCCGGTACAAAGGCAAATTGCTGCGATGACAGCTAGCGCGATTACCATGATATCTGACATTGGCTGTACAAGGCGGTTAATTAATATGACAGCCAATAGGATGCCCCATCCCAGGACTATAAAGAAATTTTTCATGCCAAGCCTCCCTGAACTCCGATATATCATGCGCGCGGGCAACACATTCCCGATATCACAAAAGATATTAGAAATGTACGGCTTTTATACTGTGAGCTTTTTACCCGCTTTGAGGTTATTATACTACAAAGATATGCGCATTCCTATGTTTTTCTTTGAAATAGGGAAAAGATATGATATAATTACCCTGTAAATTTATACCCCTGTGCCTAAAGGCGTGGAAGAAAGGACGGGACGGTATGATTCTGCATGACATCTCTAAAAACATTTTTACTGCGAAATTATATGACGGGGACCCTGCGCCAAAAAGCGGTTGGCTTTCGCGGATTGAATACGGGGAGGACTGCAACTTGTCCTCCGTAGAGCTGTGTACGCACACCGGCACGCACATCGACGCGCCGCTTCATTATCTGGAGGACGGCGGCGCAATCGATGAAATACCGCTTTCCGTGTTTTACGGCGCCTGTACCGTCGTTACCATCGAGGGGCTTCTGACAGGCGAAGATATGGAAGAAATCCTCCCGTTTTGTAAAAAAAGGCTTTTGCTCAGGGGGCGGGGCCAGGCGTTTTTAACGCAGAGCGCGGCGTTCGTGCTTGCCGATTACGGAATCCGCCTTATCGGGACCGACGGCTTGTCTATTGCCTGCAGGGATGAGGAATTTGAAATCCACAGGGAGCTTCTGCTCCATAATGTCATTATATTAGAAGGGCTTGAGCTTGCTGAAATCAGGGACGGGGACTATACGCTCGCCGCGTTTCCCATAAAGCTTTCAGGACTGGAGGCGGCGCCTGTGCGGGCGATTTTGCTGGAACAGGAAAAAGGGATTTAAAAACATCCATGGTGAAAGGATGGAAATGTCAATGAAAAAAGGGATAAAGCTCGTACTGCTGCTGTTGTGCGCCGTACTGTTTACCGGGGTAGTATCCGGCTGTGAAAATACAAAGGTACAGGTGGAAAACCTCATTAATATGAACGCGCAGTTCAAGGGCAGCCGCAGCATTACGGTCAACACCGGTTTTGTCTTTGAAGGGAAAGAGGATTTAAAGGCGCAGTTTGACGAGGCGGTAAAAGAATTCTGCCCGTCTGCCTTCAAGCGGGAGGTTAAAAACGCGGACGACGGCCTGAAATATATTTTTACCATTGAATTCGATTCGAAGGAAGATTATATCAATAAAATATCCTCTGTGCTCGACCGGCAGGCAGGCGCCGCGCTCGGAACGCCGGACAGCGACCTTGCCCGCGGCTGGCACCTCAGGGAGGACTTCGACGGCATGGAGCTTATCAAATGGCTTCAGGACGGGATTGCTGAAAAAAAGTACAATGACATCAATTTTGAATACGAAAGCGCTTCTAATATCGTTAACCTCGACGGAGATATCCAAAGCAGCCAGTCAAGCCAAATCGATATCAATACGGTGGAGGGCTACCCCGTTACCGCCGTTTCGATTGAAACGACTAATAACAAAAAAGACAGCTACGACAGGCGTTTTACGCTCTCTGTTCCGCAGTCCACCTATGAAAAGATGGGCAAGACCCTGCAGACCATCATGCGTGAGCGCACGGCCGCAGAAGCCGTATACAGCGGCTGGACGCAGCAGGGCAACAACCAGGAGTTTCAGGTGCTGTATCAGGGTATTACAGCCGCGCAGCTTCAGCGCGTGACTTCTCTGTTCCTCGACTGCAAGGAATCCTCTGTTTATTACGGGGATGAAAACAACAGCAGTACGCCGCTGGCGGAGCAGCTCGTTTTTGAAGAGAATATCGACGTGCTGAGCTTTGTCCCCAAAAAGGACGGCGAGGTTGCCTTTTCCTATAAATATTCCCTGCCGCTGAAAACCACATATGGCGAGGGCCTTGTTTTCAGCAAGGGCGTGTGGGAAAAGCAGGGCAGCTGGGTTGACGGCGTTTACACCCTCAATTCACGGAACAAGGCGTTTACTATGCGTATTCCGGATGGTATCCAGTATGATATCGAAGGGCTGGCGGTAACGCTTGAGAATAACGGCTCAGACAGCTACACGCGCTCCCTTGATTTCCTTTACAACAAAAAAGACGGGGAAGAGGGTCGCAATTACGCGTACCAGTTCTTTAAAAAACAGGGCGTGTCTGTTTCGCAGAAACAGGAGGACGACGCGCTCATTTGCCGTATTGCCATGAAGGGAACCGCGCAGCAGATTAGTAAGCAGCTCGACGGTTTGTTCGGCGGCGGCAACTCGCTCGAACGCACGGAAAATACGAGCACCATGGCGGTCGTAACCGATATAGGCCTTAGGGACAGCGTCAATCTGTCCTATATGCTGACAGGCGGTAACGCGGAGGTACCGTTTACGTATACGCTTATCAATAAGGGCGGGGAAAATATTATTTCCTTGAACGGCGAAGGGGAAGCGAAGAAGGACTCAGCCGCGGTTGCGGAAAACGACGGATCGTACCGTGTTACGCTGCAGGGCGGGGAAAACACGATGGAGCTGAGCGCCACGGTTCCCTATGTGCAGGGCGTCGCGACGTACTGCGTTGTGGCGGGCGCCATGTTCCTGGTCGCCGTGCTGCTGATTTTATTCTTTATCCGTAAAACGAGGCGCGTCAAAATGAAGGAAGAGCAGGAGCAGCAGCGTAAGCTCCATGAGGAAGCGCTCAAAAAAGAGATGGAGAAGGAGCCGGAAAAGCTGCCGGAAGAGCATACCGGCTTCCCGGACGGATTCTAATTCCTCATTTCAGATATTTTTAAGGATTTGATACCCATGTATAAAGCAGTTGTTTTTGATTTGGACGGTACGCTCGTCAATTCCCTTTACGACCTTGCAAGCAGCATGAACAAGGCGCTTGCCGCCTGCGGGCTGCCTGTTTACCCGGCGGACGCCTACCGGCAGTTTGTCGGAAACGGCAGGACGGTGCTCGTGGAACGCGCCGTAGGGGGAGAAAGGCTTACGCCGGAGATAAAGGCGCGTGTGATAGATTTATTCGACAAGGACTATGCCGCCCATTGTATGGACAAAACGAGGCCCTATGAGGGCATACGCGAAATGCTCGATGCATTAAACGCCGCGGGTGTGAAAACCGCGGTGCTATCCAACAAGCCGGATGAGTTTGTAAAGGAAATAATCGGAAAGCTGTTTCCTGGCTTTCCTTTTACGCTTGCCTGGGGCAAAAAGCCGCAGTTTAAGGAAAAGCCGGATTCCGGCGCGCTGTTTGCGATGCTTGATGAAATGGGCGTTTCAAGCGGGGAATGCCTCTATGTGGGCGACAGCAATGTGGACGTATATACCGCAGAGAACGCGGGCCTTCCCTTCTGCGGTGTGGAATGGGGCTTTCGCGGAAAGCGGGAGCTTATCGGCGCGGGCGCCGCGGCGACGGTAAAAACCGCGCGGGAGCTGCTTCTTTTTATCAAAGAAGGGGATGAAGGATGAACCCCAGGAATTATCAAAAAGAGCTGGATACACTGCTTTCACAGCACATAAAAGAAAACAAGACGCCGTCACTTTTCCTGCATAGCTGCTGCGCGCCGTGCAGCAGCTATGTGATAGAATATTTGTCCGATTATTTCAGCATAACGGTTTTTTATTATAACCCGAATATTTACCCAGACGAGGAGTACCTCCACCGCAGCGCGGAACAAAAGCGTTTTATTTCAGAGCTGCCCGTAAAGCATCCCGTTTCCTTTGTGGAAGGGGACTTTGACAAGCGGCGGTTTTATGATGCGGTCAAAGGCATGGAGGCCCTTCCGGAGGGCGGCGAACGCTGTGAAAGGTGCTATACGCTGCGCCTTTTGGAAACCGCAAAGCAGGCTAAGGCGCGCGGGTTCGATTATTTTGCGACGACCCTCACGATAAGCCCGCTGAAGAACGCGCGGACAATCAATACGATAGGGGAGCAAATTGGGGGACAGCACGATATTTCTTACCTTTGCTCCGATTTTAAAAAGAAAAACGGGTTCAAACGCTCCACGGAGCTTTCAGCACAGTATGGCATGTACCGGCAGAATTACTGCGGCTGCGTGTTTTCACAGGGAAGGGAAGGATGAGTATGCTGCCACAGGGCTGCCTTTCCGAGGACGGCTATATTATCAACCAGGGGATGCTGCGGGAAATCCCGTTCGGCAATTACCCGTCAAGCAAAAATGGGTGCGGCTGGATTGCCGTATATAACCTGATGAAAGCGCTCGGCAACGAAAAACCATATGAAGAAATAATGGAGGCCCTTACGCCATATACATTGTTTAAGGGGCTTCTCGGGACAAGAATGCCGGGAATCAAAAAATATATCCGCAGCCAGGGCTACGCGATGGACACGAGCTTTTTCAAAAGCAGCTTCGAGCCGCTCGCCTTAGGCTCGCAGGCGGGTATCATATATTATGGGACAGGAAAGACATATCATTTTACGGCGTATCAGCCTACGGAAGAAAAGACCTTCCGGTTCTTTAACTCGGTATACGGCAGGCAAAACGATATCCTGACCATGGAACAGTTTATTAAAAGAATCAAAACGCCCCTTACTCACATCGTCGCGGTGCGCGCGTAAGGGGGCCATAGGGAGGTTCCTTTCGTTCGTTCCGCGTAAAAAACGCGGGAGGGCGAAATGGAACCTTTTCTTCTTTATTTCTTTTTTGTATTGGGGCTGCTGCTGATTATCAAGGGCGGCGATTTTTTTGTGGACGCCGCCGTCTGGCTGGCTGAAATTACGCATGTGCCGCAGTTTGTCATCGGCGCGACGGTTGTAAGCATTGCAACGACCTTGCCGGAGCTTTTTGTATCGTCGATTGCGGCCCTGCAGGGGAAAACCGATATGGCGGCGGGCAACGCCGTCGGCTCGGTCATTGCGAACACCGGCCTGATTTTTTCGCTCGGGATTTTGTTTATCCCGGCGTTTATCAGGCGGCGCAGGCTTTTGCCGAAAGGTATGCTTTTTTTGTCAGCGATTACGCTGCTGTGGCTTTTTACCCTGTCCGGCAAGATTACACTGTTCGGGTGTGCCGGCATGTTTTTGCTGTTTGCTGTTTTTATAGCGGAGAATATCCGGGAAGCAAAAGCGGAAATGCGGTGTGCTGCGCCCCCACGCGGCGGAGCTGTTCCGGCGGGCAGGCGCGCCTGTGCCGTTCATATTATGAAGTTTGTTTTGGGCGCCGCCGGCATTTTGCTCGGCTCGCAGCTTCTGGTGGACAACGGCAGCCTGATTGCCGAGAGCTTTGGCGTCTCTGAGCGGATTATCAGCCTGACCGCCGTTGCGATTGGAACCTCCCTGCCGGAGCTTGTCACAACGGTTACCGCGGTCGCCAAGAAGCAGGCTTCGCTTTCCGTTGGCAATATCATCGGCGCGAATATCATCGACGTAGCGCTTATCCTGCCCGTGTGCGCCTTCCTGTCGGGCGGCGCGCTCCCGGTTGGGGCGCAGACCTTCCGGGTCGATTTGCCCGTCTGCCTGCTTATCGCGTCCGTCATGGTTGTACCGGCGCTGTTCAAGGGGCGTTTTATGCGTTGGCAGGGTGTTTTAATGCTCTTTTGCTACGGCGCTTATTTGCTGGCTGTTTGTAATTTGTAGAAAAAGGGAAAGCAATATTTGCTTTCCCTTTTTAAATCTGATTTATATTTTTTCTAATCCTTCAGTATTAAGCTTTTGATAAAAATTTTAATATTTAATCAGTGAGGAGGGAATAGTTGCGGCTGTTCCCTCTTCTTTTTTGAAGCGACCTGCTTCTTGGGTTTTTGAGAAACGTCCCGTTTCTTTTTTATTGAATGAAGCT
>ENA-OYYP01001396-OYYP01001396.1-human-gut-metagenome-genome-assembly--contig:-NODE-1396-length-10404-cov-3.702193_pt1 | contig 10404 bp, 5 predicted proteins | sample MGYA00244067_ERZ653456 | MGnify/ENA primary metagenome ERZ653456 (study PRJEB26926, sample SAMN06165101) | human gut metagenome | biome: ENVO:00009003; feature: ENVO:2100002; material: ENVO:00002003... | reverse complement strand
GCTCGGAGATGTGTATAAGAGACAGCCTGTGTACAGGCCGCCCTCTCCAGGCCCCTTGGTAAGGAGCAGAACAAAGGTACAAATTAACAGCACACCGGGAATGATCTCCACGCCCATTTTCACGCCGGTGGCTCCCCCTTCCGTGAGCGCCCCCAGCAGGCGGGCCCCGATGCCGCCGGGCCGGACGGTTCGCTTGGACAGATCCGCATGTGGAACCCCGTCCGGCGTGTCGCAGTAGCGGTCCGTCCCGTATACCCGCCTGGTAAACCGCAGCATCAGACGGGTGCTGACGATGCTGCCGAACACGGCGCCCAGGTTGCCCACCAACACGGCCAAGCCAAAATTGCCGCCGGACAATAGCTGCAGTCCCAGCATAAAAGCGGAGATGATGGCCCCCATACCGAAGGCCGTGCCCAGATTGGTCAAGGCGGGCAGCTGGTACCGCTTAAAATAGCGGCGGAAGCTGGGGTCATCGGCCAGAGTTAAAATTGCCGGGTTATCCGAGAGATAGGTTGTCACAATTCCGATGGACGCCGCCCCGGGTAACCCATACAGGACGCCCATCAGGGGCGACAAGAGCTTATTGATCAGCGCCACCACGCCGAACTCCGTCAGCATGGCGCCCAGGGCGCCGGCCAGTACGGCGATGCCCATGATGTACAGCACCGTGTTGATCAGCAGGTCGAACGCGGTATTCATCATGGTGTTGAGCAGGTTGACCAGTCCCATTCTGCTGCTGAGCAGTCCAAAAATCAGGATGAACACGCCAAGGAAAACGAAAGCCTCCACACTAATCGCTCGCTTTTCGCCGGTGGCCGGTTTCGCGCCGGGGATGGTTTGATTGACAGGACTTTCCATATGGAATTCCTCCTCCATCTGATTTCCATGTGCCCGCACCTATTGTAGTGGATGAAGCAAGAAATTTCAACAAAAATATTCACATATTCAGCAAAATTTTTCGTCACTTTAACCAACGGACAGAGCTCTTTCCTGTGCGCACACTACCTCCATACCCCCTGATCCAGCACTGCGCGACGGAGCTCCATGCATTTGCCCCGTAGATCCCAAAAGCGCCCGGCGGGGCCCCAGGGCGCCTTTGGCAGACGGCGCTCCGCTGGGAGCTATCGTCTGTTTCAACAAATTTGACCCCTCCATTTTGAGCACTGTAAACAAATTGTGAATTCCAAATCCAGGCAGTTGACATTTGGAGGGACCGTGGTAAAATACTCCTACCTGTTAGATTCTAACAGTATTAACATTTTGAAGCCGAAAGGAGTGTGTGCTGTGGATCGACGGCAGGCCGCCTCGGAAATCTTCAACATTTTCGCAACCCTGACCCAGCATAAGCTTCCGCCTGACGTACAGATGCAATCCAAAGGAGAGGGCATGATCATGCATCTGCTGGCCGGGATGCCGGACGGCGCTGCGCCGGGAGAGCTGTGCCGGTCCATGGGCGTGTCTTCCGCCCGGGTGGCGGCTATTTTCGCCGCGCTGGAGAGAAAGGGGCTTATAGAGCGCCAGCTCCATATGCAGGACCGCCGGCGCGTCCGGGTCGCCCTGACCCCGGCAGGGCGGCAGCATGTCCAGCAAAAGGAGGCCCAGGTCATGGCGCAAATGGAGCAATTCTTATCCGTTCTGGATGACGAGGAAATCCAGTGTTTCATTCGGGTCCTCCACAAGTTGGTCGCGCAACATCAAAGGCAAAGTGAGGAAAAATTATGCTAAGATTATTCAAACGATTTCAAAAGAAGGAAATCATGATGATTATCCTGAGCACTCTTTTGATAGTAGGCCAGGTCTGGCTGGATCTCACCATGCCGGACTACATGTCGGAAATCACCACCCTGGTCCAGACGGAGGGCAGCGCTATGGCCGACATCTGGCTGGCCGGCGGTAAGATGCTGCTGTGCGCCCTGGGAAGCCTGGCGCTTTCCGTCATGACCGGTTATCTGGCCGCCCGGATTGCCGCTTCCTTTTCCATGCGGCTCCGCGCCGGTATTTTCAGCCAGGTGGAAAACTTTTCCATGCAGGAAATCAACCGGTTTTCCACCGCCAGCCTGATCACCCGGACCACCAACGACGTAACCCAGATTCAAATGCTGGTCGCCATGGGGCTTCAGGTCATCATCAAAGCGCCCATTATGGCCGTGTGGGCCATTTGTAAAATCCAGTCCAAGAGCTGGCAGTGGACTACCGCCACCTTCTGCGCCGTGTTGTTCATGCTGGTGCTGATTCTCATTGCCGTCACCTTCGCCATGCCCCGGTTTAAGCGAATCCAGACGCTCACAGATAACCTGAACCGGGTCACCCGGGAAAATCTCACCGGTCTGCGGGTGGTCCGGGCCTACAATGCCGAGGACTACCAGGAGAAGAAATTCCAGACAGCCAATGACCAGCTCACCTCCAACAACCTGACCGCCAACCGGATCATGGCCATTATGTTTCCCGGCATGAATCTGGTCATGAACGGCCTGACGCTCTCCATCTATTGGATCGGCGCTTACCTCATTGGAGCCATTCCCCTCACCGGCGCGCCGGCCATCGCCCAACGGGTGGGCCTCTTCTCCGACATGGTCGTCTTCTCTTCTTACGCCATGCAGGTGGTCGCCGCTTTTATGATGCTGGTCATGATTTATATCATATGGCCCCGGGTGTCCGTGTCCGGAAAGCGGGTGCTGGAGGTCCTGGAAACCCACTCCTCCATCACCGACGGCAAGCGGCGGGAAGGCCTGCCCGGGCAGGAGGGAGAAGTGGAATTCCGGGACGTGACCTTCCGCTATCCCGACGCCAGCGACAACATCCTGGAGCATGTCAGCTTCCGCGCCCGGAAGGGCCAAACGGTGGCCTTCATCGGCGCCACCGGCTCCGGCAAAACCAGCCTGGTCAATTTAATTCCCCGCTTTTACGACGTGACCGGCGGCCAGGTTCTGGTGGATGGAGCGGACGTACGGGACTACGCCTTGGACGCGCTGCATGAAAAGCTGGGCTACGTCCCTCAGAAAGCGGTCATGTTCTCCGGCACCGTCTCGTCAAACGTCACATACGGGGCCGAGCACGCCACCCAGGAGCAGGTTCAACAGGCCGTTGCAATTGCCCAGGCCACGGACTTCGTAGACACCATCGGCTATGACGGGGCCGTGGCCCAGGGAGGCGCCAACCTCTCCGGCGGACAAAAGCAGCGGCTGGCCATCGCCCGGGCCGTGTGCCGGAAACCGGAAATCTATATTTTCGACGACAGCTTCTCCGCTCTGGACTATCGGACCGACCGGGTCCTGCGCCAGACCCTGAAGCAGGAAACCGCCGGCATCACCAGTCTCATTGTAGCCCAGCGAATCGGCACCATCCGGGATGCGGATCTCATTTTAGTGCTGGACGACGGAAAAGTCGTGGGGCAGGGCACCCATCCGGAGCTGCTGAAATCCTGCGAGGTCTACCGGCAAATCGCGCTGTCCCAGCTGTCGAAGGAGGAATTGGAACATGCCTAATCTGCATTATAAACCCCATATGCCGGTGCAGCCGGTGAATATGAAAAGCGCCTGGGGCAAGCTGCTGGCCTTTTCCAGGCCCTGGCTTCCCATCGGCATAACCGGAATGGTCCTGGCCATGGTCGCCTCTGTCTTCGCCCTCATGGGTCCGGATCAGCTGCGGGATATGACGAACACCATTCAGGCCGGTATCCTGGGAGACGTGGACCTGAACGCCATTTTCCGCACCGGTATGACCCTGGTGATTCTGTACGGCTTGGCGGCCATCGGCCACTATATTCAGCATTTCCTCATGGCCACCTTCACCCAGCGGGTCTCCCGGGCCCTGCGTCAGAGCATCTCCCGGAAAATCAACAAGGTCCCCCTGGGCTACTACAACGCAGTCAGCTTCGGCGATGTGCTCAGCCGGGTGACCAACGATGTGGACACCATTGGGCAAACCATGAACCAATCCCTGGGGAACCTGGTCACTTCCGTCACCATGTTCCTGGGCTCGCTTCTCATGATGTTCCTCACCAACAGCGTCATGGCCGCCACCGCCGTTGTCTCTACCATCCTGGGCTTCGCCCTCATGCTGCTGATCATCCGCAAATCTCAAAAATACTTCATCGGCCAGCAGAATTATTTGGGACAGCTGAACGGCCATGTGGAGGAAATCTACACCGGCCACAACGTGGTGAAGGTCTACAACGGAGAGCAGGCTGCCCAGAATACCTTTGACCAGATCAACGGCAAGCTATACACCTGCGCCTGGAAATCCCAGTTTCTCTCCGGCCTCATGCAGCCCCTCATGGCCTTCATCGGCAACCTGGGCTATGTGGCGGTGTGCGTGGTAGGCGCCGTTCTGGTCAAGGACGGTCATACGGACTTCGGAACCATCGTAGCCTTTATGGTATACGTGCGTCAGTTCACCAACCCCCTGTCTCAGATCGCCCAGGCGGCTACCAGCCTCCAGTCCACCGCCGCCGCTTCTCAGCGGGTCTTTGAATTCCTGGATCAAGAGGAGCTGTCCGACGAGTCGCATAAAACAGAACGCCTGCCCGCCTCTCAAGTCCAGGGCGACGTGGTGTTCTCTCACGTCCGCTTCGGCTATACGCCGGACAAAACCATCATTCAGGATTTCTCCGCCCACGCAAAGCCCGGGCAGAAAATTGCCATTGTAGGCCCCACCGGCGCGGGAAAAACCACTCTGGTCAATCTTCTCATGCGGTTTTATGAGCTGAACGGCGGCGAGATCCGCATCGACGGCAAAAATATCGCCGACCTCACCCGGGAAAACGTCCACGACCTGTTCTGCATGGTCCTCCAGGACACCTGGCTCTTTGAAGGCACCATCCGGGAAAACATCGTCTATTCCAAGGAAGGCGTCACCGATGAGCAGGTCCGGGCGGCATGCTCGGCTGTGGGTCTGGATCATTTCATCCGCCAGCTGCCCCAGGGCTACGACACCCAGCTCAACGACCGGGCCAATCTCTCCGCCGGGCAAAAGCAGCTGGTGACCATCGCCCGGGCCATGATTGAAAACGCGCCGCTCTTGATTCTGGACGAGGCCACTTCTTCTGTGGACACCCGGACGGAGGCCCTGGTGCAAGCCGCCATGGATAAGCTGACGGAAAACCGCACCTCCTTCGTCATTGCCCACCGGCTCAGTACCATTCGCAACGCCGACCTGATTCTGGTTCTCAAAGACGGCGACATCGTGGAAAGCGGCAATCATCAGGAGCTTCTGGCAAAAGGCGGCTTTTACGCCAGCTTGTATAACAGCCAGTTTGAAAACACCGTGGCGTAACTTTCGAAAAAACTCCGTCCCGGCAACTCTTTGAAACCGGTTTTTGAAAGCCGAAATCATAGCAGCCGTCAGACAAGGGGCCGTTTCAAAGCGTAATTTTCACAAATGTCCTTTTAGAAGAAGCTGTAAAAATGGCGCAGAAAATGAGAAACCCTCGTTTTCTGCGCCATAAATATTAGGCTACTTATAACAAAACTCTATTTTGAGATAGTCCCTTTTGTTGCATCCGGAGCAAATCGCAGAACGAAAACGGCTGATCTAGGTTCCATAACCGGGCTGAGCCCGACCCGGACAAACCGTTTTCTCTCCCGTTTCCGGCAGATAAGGAGAAATTTTCCATTCCCTTCCAAATCTTTCCTATTATGGAGCCATCCCAGCTTCCAAGCAGGCAAAAACAGAAAAAGCGCTTACCCGACGGCTTCGTAGCCGCAGATTGTTCGGCTTTTTTGACCTGAGCCTTCCGCCGGATCATTGGGAGAATCGGCATCTTCAGTTTACTTGTCAACAGAGAGCAAGGCTATCGTCACATTCCAAGAGTTTCATAGTCGGAAAGCTTGCATACCCGGATGCTCTTGCGGATCGAGGAGGCGGAAGGGGAGAAAAGTACCATACCTCCACAGACGAAACCGGCCTTCATCACACGCCCGTTTTAACACAGGAATCCCTCCGGCGCCGTACCGTTCGCCTCCAGATTCCGGGCAGTGTCTGCGGCGCTTTCCCCACAGAATGGGATCTCCCCGCAGCAAAAACCGTCTCAAAACGGCATTGCGTTTTGAGACGGTCTTTTGCAGTTTAATTCTCAGGAACTTCCGGAGTCTCGGGAACTTCGGGAACTTCTGGGGTCTCAGGATCCTCCGGGGTCTCGGGAACTTCCGGGGTCTCGGGATCCTCCGGTGTTTCAGGGTCCTCCGGAGTTTCTGGGATCTCCGGTAACGCGGGAACGACGTCCTCACAGAACCGCATCAGCATCACGGCCATCTGCGCCCGCGTCGCACTCTGCTTGGGGCGGAGATAGATGACGTCTCCGTTGGAGGAGCCCTGCATGAGGCCTACCGCGCAGGCCCAGGACAGGCATTCCTTGGAGTAGTTGAAGGATTCGCCGTGGTCCGGGAACTCCTCCAGGCTGGTCCGGTCCGACACGTCCAGCTTCAGAATGTTCTCGGCATACCGGTAGAAGAACGCAGCCAGCTGCTCCCGGGTCACCGGTCTGGCCGGGCCAAAGGTGGTCTCCGTGACACCCTTGACAATGCCGTTTTCATAGCCCCAGGCCACAGCTTCCTGGTAGAAATTCTGGGTGAGATCCGTGAAGGGGGTTTTCGTCTTGCACTCGGGGCTGCCGGCCATCCGCCACAGGACCGTGATGACCTGTCCGCGCGTGGTGGAGTTGAATGGATAGAACCGGTTGTTCTCCATGCCCACCATCAGGCCTTCTTCCAGGCAGTAATCAATTCCCTTATGGGCCCAGTTGTCGTCCTTGGGCATGTCGGACAAGCCGGCGCCGGGGCAGGTGTGGTAAGATTCCGTTTTGGTGACGCCGCAGCGCGTGCAGGTAAACAGCTTCTCTCCCCAGGCATCCTCGGTCTCTTCCACCGTGATCTTCCCCTCATCCCAGCTATGGCCCAGGGCGGGAACGGACTCGGTGGCGCTCACATAGCCGCACTTGGCGCACTTGGTCTGCCGGCTGCCTGCCTCGGTGCAGGTGGGAGCCTTGGTCTCCACCGTCTGGAAATCATGGCCGTATGCATCGGTGCAAACGTTGACCGTGAGGACGGCGCTCTGGTTGGCCACCGTACCGGTCACCTGGAAAACGCCGTACTCGCCGGCCTCCACCGACAGAAGGCCCTGGAAGGAGCTCACCTGCAGAGAGGCGGCATTGGAGACGTACTTCTCCGTCCGGTCCACCGTCGTCTTCTCCGGTGCAACGCAAACGCCGTAGTCCGTCACCAGGCTGGCGCCGCGGGCCAGATTGAGGGTATTCACCTGGGGGTAACCCGACGTCGTATAATCGGCAAAATAAACCCGCTCCAGCGCTACGTCGGATTCGGTCACATAGAAGTAGGTGGCTACCACCGTACCGTCAATGATGTAGTCCCCCTGGCTGGTGAAATAAATCGCCGTGTAGGTTCCCGGCTTCATGCCCCACTCCGCCGTCTCAATGGGCACGTTCAGGTTATAGTAACCCGCGCCCTCGTCAAAAGTGTTGTACCATCCAAAGACAAAGTCATCCTCGGTGGGCTCCGTGCCGGCATAGATCGCCACGTTCCATTCCTGGTCCACCACCGTCGGCACATACGCGACGGCACGCAAAGTCCCGGTCGTGCCGGCCTTGCAGGCCATTCCCAGGACGTTGGGCCCGTAGACGGCAAAGTCCTCCGCCGCCATGGGCGCTACTGTAGCCGCTGCGTTCAGCAGGTCGCTGTCCAAAACAGCAGAATCCTGCGCCAATACGCCGGCTGTGGCGGCTTGCTTCAGCTGCGCCGAATCCACAGACACCGTATGTTGCTCCGCCGGAGCAGCCGTAACGGCGGGAACCGCCGCCAGAACCATGCACACAGCAAGGAGCAGGGAAAAAATACGCTTCTTCATTTTGTTCCTCCTCAGATTTTTTTGGAAATGTGCGAATTTATGGACAGAAGAACACAGCCGTTGTCCCGATCCCGGTTATGTTCCTCCGTTTCCCATGTCAGACGTTGTGCATTTCGACTTAGTTCGATTATAAAATAGCGGAACAGGAAAGTCAAGAATTTTTTCTATTGTTTTTCAAAACGCACAAAATCCGCAACGGATATGTCATCCGTCCTTTTTCACATTGTGCCAACTCCAAAGGCGTATCTTCCTCCATCGTCACTTGTTCCGTTTTTTCAAAAAGCAGACAAACCAAACCTTTTTATCTCAGGTCGAGTCGGGTCTTCCCGGCCGTCCGGAGCGCCGCATACCACTTCTCAGAGTGCTGCCCGGGCAGAGCCCCTTTCCCCCTGCGGTGAACAAACCGTAAGGGACGGACCTGCGACCGGCCCGTCCCATGAGTTTCAAATATTTAAGCAACCAGCGCGCCCCGCAGCAAATCCGCCACGCGCATGAGAACGGTCGCCGCCTGGGCCCGGGTAGAGCCGTCCAGAGGGCGGAAAGTGCCCGTCTTGTCACCCTGCAGCAATCCTCCGGCGGTCATCTGCCCCACGGCCTCCAGCGCCCAGGGGGCAATTTGCCCGGCATCGCGGTATTGCTGCACGGCGCTGGTTCCGTCCGGCAGCAGCACGCGCCGGTAGGAGAGGTACCCGTAAACCATCTGACTCATCTCCTGACGGCTCACCTGGCGCTCCGGCAGGAAAGCGCCGGTCTCATAGCCTTTGACGATGCCTCTGGCATAAGCCCAGGCTGTCGCCTCGGTGTAATACCGCCCGCTCTTGACATCCTGGAAGGGCAAGGCCGCCAGCTCCTGCTCCGATACGGCCTCCCCGGAAATGCGGTACAGCATGGTCACCAGCTGGCCCCGGGTCACATTCCGGTCGGGGTAGAACCTGCCGTCTCCCATGCCCTGCATGTACCCGGCTGAGGTCGCCCGGTCCACCTCGTCATAGTACCACTGCGTGGGAAACACATCCCGGAAGAAATTTCCCCGGTGGGAGTAAGTGGCCCGCACCTGTCCGCTGGGGAGGAAATTGCCGCCGCCTGCGCAGGCGGAGATCACCGTGCCGGGACTCAGCGTCACGGGGCCTGTGTATACGGTGGACTGCACCCCGGCAGGGGTCCCGTCCAGGGTATAATAGACCGTAGCTCCCGGCGTCCGGTTCTCCAGGGTCAAAACCCCGCCTTCCACCTGCAGCCCCGGCGTCTGGGCCGGAATCTGGGTCAAGGCTTTTTCCACAACCGGACTCCGGCTGCCGTTCAGGTCAAAGGCTGCAACCGCCCGAATGGTGCAGGGCGGCGATACCAAAAACGAGCCGGTGTAGCGGCTGCTCTCCTGGTTCAGCTGGGAATCGCCGGTGGTATAGTAAATGGCCGCGCCGGATTGGGCCGTCATGGTCACGCGCAGCTGACTGCCCTCCGGCTGTGCGGAAATCACCGGCGCCTCCACCGGCCCCAGGTCCGTCCCGTTGGGCTTACAGCTGTAATACTGGACGCCGTTTTCCATACTCTGCCCCCGGCGCCGGAACAGCTCCCGCACCGTGACAAATTCATAGCCCCGGTTCTGCAAAATGTCGATCGCCGCCAGGGCGCCGTCTACGCTGGTGGAGTGAATGTCATGCACCAGAATGATGGCCCCGTCAAAGGCGTCGTCGACGATGTGATTTTTTACCGTCTCGGCATTGCGGTACTTCCAATCCTGGGGATCCACCGACCAGTACACCAAGGGAGCGCCCACCAGGCTCCGAACCCGGGCGTTGGTACTCCCATACGGGGCCCGGACCAAATATGTAGCGCCCCGGCCGCAGGCTTTGTCCAGCAGTTCATTGGTTTTCTGAATCTGGCTCTGCACACCGCTATCCGACAAGCCGGTCAAGTCGGGATGGTCATAGCTGTGATTGGCCACCTGATGTCCCTCCCGGTAGACCCGCGCCACGGTCTCCGGATAGTTCCGCACATTGGTCCCCACCATAAAGAAGGTCACCGCAACACCTCGAGCCTTCAGGCCGTCCAAAAGCCGGTCGGTATACGGTCCCGGGCCGTCGTCAAAGGTCAGCGCCACCAGCTTCTCCCCGGAAGCCGCCGGGGCTGGAGAGACGGCCAGCACCAGGCCGGCCATCCACACCACAGCCAGGATCAGGGACAAAATTCGTTTCATGAGCAGCACCTCTTTCTCTAGAAGATGCTCTCATATTACCAGATTCCGGCAAAAACTGCTAGTGGCATTCTTATAAAAAAATCAACAAAAATCGTCGGAATTTTTCTCCTTAAATATTCTTAAGACGCCATCGTCTCCCATCACTGCTCGCAGATCGTTCCACTGGTCCAGCTCCGGCACCGGTTGGCCGGGTTGATACACAACCCCCTCCGGCGGAATGCGCGCCGCCGGGTCAGATGCCTGCTCCGGCTCCATCTCCGGTTGCGGCTCTAACTCCGGTTCCGGCTGTGGCTGAGGTTCCGGCTCCGGCTCCGGTTCCGGCTGGGGCTCCGGCTCTAGTTGCGACT
>ENA-OYYP01001362-OYYP01001362.1-human-gut-metagenome-genome-assembly--contig:-NODE-1362-length-10687-cov-6.802295_pt1 | contig 10687 bp, 13 predicted proteins | sample MGYA00244067_ERZ653456 | MGnify/ENA primary metagenome ERZ653456 (study PRJEB26926, sample SAMN06165101) | human gut metagenome | biome: ENVO:00009003; feature: ENVO:2100002; material: ENVO:00002003... | reverse complement strand
CTAACCTAATCTCTTGCTAAAGAGATATTTACTACGCTTCCATTATGGGCGCACCCTCGGTGAAAAACGGATTGAAAGAAATCGGATCATCTTCCTTGTAGGTAAAATAAATCCCGTCGTCCCCTCCGGTCTTCAAGTTTATCAGGTCACAGAGTCCCTTGTACGAATTTCCGGTATCCACCAGCAGGATATGCGTCCCCTGTTCCCAGTACTGGCGCACGAGATGGTTGGTAAAGAAACTCTTTCCGCTACCGCTGGGGCCGAGTATGAATTTATTTCTATTGGTCACTATCCCTTTTTTCATGGGCAAGTCCGATATGTCAAGGAAGACGGGCTTTCCCGTCAGCCTGTCCACCATGCGGATGCCGAAGGGAGAGAGCGAGTTGCGGTAACACGTTTCTGCCGTGAAGAAGCAGAGCGCCTGAGGGATGAACGTGTAGAACGTCTCTTCGGCCGGGAAGTCCGCCTCGTTTCCCGGTATGCCCGCCCAATATAGAGCCGGAAGGTCGGTCGTGTTGTGGTGCGGGGTGCATTCCATCAATGCCAGTGCGCTTCCCACATCGTTCTTCACCCTGCGGAGTTCCTCCCCGTTTTCCGCCCATGCGATGATGTTGCAATGGCAGCGCACGGATTGCAGTCCGTTGCTGTGCGCTTCATTCAGGTATTCGTCCAGCCACTCCTTGTTTATCTGGTTGCTACGGCTATACCGGGAAAGCGACTGCATGTTCTTTGCCATCTTCTCGAAACGGGAAAGGTTCTCGCCACTGTCGTCTATGAATATCCACTGGTTGTAGATATGGTCGCAGGACAGCATCACGCCCACGGGGGCGGCATAGCTAAGACGACAGTCCGACCGGTCTGTCGAGAGGCGTTCGTACCGACCGTCCGTCCTTACCCTTCCCGGCAGGTCGTCGAGGTCGGAGAGCGTATGCAGGCAGAGCCGCTTGTCACCGATACGCATCTCGTCCGGGTTCAGTTGCATATCCTGCAACATGGTAGTCCCGTCAGCCGAGAGCGTGAGGTATCTTTCGATAATGCCCGGTTCGCTTTCCGTTCCCGTAATCTCTTCCGTGGTGAGCCGTTCCAGCCTGATAAGGCCGCTATCATTAACGATACTTTCAAACTGTTCTACCGCTTCCATGAAGCGTTCCACCGTTTCCTTGTCCCTGATTTCCTTCGGCACCAGAAAACCACGGCAGAGCATGTTCCAGTTGCTTTGCTGCCGGGAGCGTTCCCTGGTGGTCTTGGTAAGGAACAGGTAGCAGGTGTGGTGCAGGTAGGGACGCTCGTTGAAATGGCGTTCAAAACTGCGGGAGAGGAAGCTGAGTTCGTCCTTTCGGATGTCCGGCTCGTATTTCTCGGTGATGAAAATATCCTGTTTGTGCAGGATTGAATAGTTCGGCAACACCTTGATTGCCTTTGCTCATGTGGCGTGCATCGCCTCATACTCTGCGGAGGATACCGAAAACACTTCCGGCAGTGTGACCCGGAAAGCGACCGTGATGTCGGCGTCCTTGCTGACGATGCAGCCGTGTTCCACCGCCATGATGGGGAACTTGCTTTCCAGTGTGGATGCTTTTAATATACTTCTCATAATTTACGATTGTTGTTTGTTAATCAGACGTGTGATACGTTTTCGTGAGAGGATTCTCCGGGGATGCCTCCGGGCCGCGAACAGCTTCATCAGTCCGTGACTTCCGTATTTACGGTTCAGCGTGAAGCTCAGCCATACCAGCACCGTAGCCGCCGATACCCCGAAACCGATGCAGATCCACTGTCCGACGCCTGCCATATACATGATGACGAACATCACGAATACGGCAAGCAGACCGGCAGCGAAAATAAACAGGTATTGCGCCCGAAGACCCTTAAATTCAACCTCACGGCCCACACCTTTATTTATCTCAAAATCAGCCATAAGTTACTCTCTTCAGTATGAATCTTAGAGGAAGAACGACCTCAGGATGGTGGCAGCGACTATCAGGAAGATGCAGGCGCCGAACCAACTACTGGCTGTTTTTGAAGTATCGGGGTCGCCCGAACTGAACTTCTGATATACCTTGATCCCGCCGACGAGGCCGATTACCGCACCGATTGCATAAATCAATTTTGTGCCGGGGTCGAAATATCCCGTCACGAGTTGTGTCGCTTCGGTTATACCTGCCTGCCCGTTTCCTTGGGCCATTGCAGCACTTACTGCCGCAACAGCGGCAAGCATCATAATCAATCTTTTCTTTTTCATTTATTTCCGTGATTTTTTTAGGTGATTCATATTTCGCAAGCGTGCATTTGAGGTTATCCAAGCCTGTTTGTCTTGTCGCTGACTCGGCGTTGCCTTGTCGCTGACTTGACATCCTCTTGTCGCTGACTCGACAAAACGGGGTTTCAGCGTAACCAAAATGCAATTTGGCAAAGACACCCGAACTTGCGAAAAATCAGTAAGTAATTAAAAAAGCCACGGACTGCCCTCTTTCACTATCCCCATAAGGCAGCCGTGGCCGCTTATGGTTTATTGATTCAGGGGGTAAGTTCCGGTGGGGAATCAGCCGGAGTCATAATATGTTATTCGCATCGTTACTTGATTTTGTGGTGAAACACTCTTGTTAATTCTCTCTTGGAAGCGGAATGCGAATCATCCCGAATCGTAGTAGCCTTTTGTTCTCATTGTCTTTACTGTCCTTATCGGTTTATTTCAGGTATTCCCCGCACTTGAAACCCTTGCGGGGTGTATAGTCTTCAAAGGAGGTGGACTTGAACAGCCACATCCGGTTCGCCCATCGGGCAAGGTCACGCTCGTACTGTGTAGGCGTCCGCTTGTTTGCATAATCCCGGAAAGGGATAACAAAGGGAGTAATCCCCAGTTCCCTCAGTACGTTCAACCGGAACAAATCCTGTTCAACGGTCGAATTGAATCCTATCAGCACGTAGCAGGTTATCTTGTAAGGTTTCACATGCCTGACCATCTCTTTCAGACGGTCGGTCAGATCCAGTCGGGGCAAATCCCACGCGATATGAATGTTCTGTTTCATCTTCATTCTATTCAGATGCCAGGCTTGTTCCTCGTTCATAATCCTAACGTCCACACCGTGCAGTTTAACGGGTTGCCGGGTCTTCATCAGATAATCCACCGCCGACCTTCACTGCGGATTGGCAAAGAAATTATTGTCCAGCACCTCAATCCATTTTCCTTTCGGATTCAGTTCCACCGGTTCCACGCTCTGAATGTATCCTTCCTTTTCACGAACGAGACAAAAAGGACATTTACGGATGCAGCCCCTTGAAAAGAACTGAAGGGAAAAAGGATATTGGGGGTAAATGAAATAATCCATCATCCGGCTGTTTTCCACAGCTTCGGGAAGCCTGCCCGTAATGTCATATCCGGTTCCACCCTTAATGACTTCCTTCGCATTCAGCAGGCTATAATCATAGTCGGAACTAAAGGTGAACACCTTGCTTGCCAGTACCTTGTCATACCGCTGTGCCGGTAACGCCCATTCCACCAGATGTCCTTTTGCCTTGTAATAAGCCGAAAGGCGCATCAGCGCAAAATTGGGGAAGTTATGTCCGTCCACATCTACCAGTCCTATATTCATACGGATAAAATTTAATGGTGAATAGTTCTTGTTGCCCTACCGGGTGAATGCCGCAGACGGTCTGTCATCCCGAATCGTAATAGCCTTTTGTCATAGCCATTCTGTTTTATAAGTAAGTTACCAAAGGTATTGTCTTTTCTTGCCCGGAGTGTTCCCTTATCAGGCGGGAACATCCATTTATCAACCCGAATCGAAATAAGTCATATACATGGTTTTGTTGGTTTATTCAGTCATTAATACCATAGCGAATCTCTCTCTTTAAAGTGATACGGGCTGTCAACCCGTATCAAAATAACCTCTTGTCATTGTTACCTCCTTTTTTAATCGGTTAATCACTGTCTGGAGCAGCCCCGCTCATTTGCTCGGCTTCATCCAGAAATTTGCTGATACGGCTGTCGCTGCCATTGATACTTTCCAGTATCGAGCGTTCAATCTGCGTATCTTTGATATGGTGGATCGCCCTTAAAAGGGACAATCGTTTGTCTGTCGGAATATCCTTGCCGTTGCAGAGGTCGATAATCAGGTCGATCTCTTCCGGCCCTATGCCGGTTGCTTCGCCCGAATAATCTTCGCGGATACAGTTCAAATCATCCAGTTCCTCGTTCAACTCGTCCGTATCCACTTCGTCACCGTTTCCTCCCTGTCCGCTATCGCCATCCCGCTTGCCGGAACTCTCATCCGAAGAAGCCCGCCACTCTTCCACGCGCTTGTCCCGGAACAGTTCCGGAATGCGCTCCGGCGGCACTTGTGCTGCCTTTTGTGGCGCTGTATCTTCGTTTCTGCCAGCAAAAGTAGAGGCATTTTCTTTACCTGCAATAGCCCCGGAACCGGTGGCGTTTATTGGCGGCCGTTGGCGTGTCCCGTAGCTTTTTGTCACGACAAGGCTGCCTGTTTCAGACCGTTTCTGAGGAGGTTTTTCCATGTTCCTGCCCTCTGCCTTTTCCTCGTTTTTCACTTCCGTATGCGTGTCCGGGAGGTCTTTCTTTTCCGCTTTCCCTTTCGTGCGCCTGCGCCCTTTTTTCTGTTCCTCCTTTACCGGATCGAACCACCCGGCAATACCCCTCAGCGCTTTTGCCATGCGGCGGCGTGCCTTCCCGAAACATATCTCGCCAAGCTGTCCCCTGAATACGAACTTGTCCATGAACAGATAGGCGAACAATAGCCAGAACAAAACGATTCCGGCCTCATAATAACTTGATTGTATATCCATACCCTAAAATATTTTGTTATAACTCTTTTGTAAATAGGTCTTCACCTCATCCGCATGTTTCTCGAAATGCTCCTTCAATACATTGTCTATGTAGTTTCCTACCGTCAACTGCCGTTTTCCGGCAATGCCCACGATGACCGATATTTTCTGGTGCAGTTCCTTGTCTATATACACCCCTTGTCTGCCTTCACATTTGTAGGGTGTAAGGAACTTACGTATAAAGTCAGCCAGTGCCGTGCGAATCGTTTTCGGTGACGGTTTTTCCGTAACCGCCGAACATCCGGCATCATCCGAACCGGAAATACCGCTTACTGTTTCATTCACAATGTCATCCGCTTTTCCCTTTTCCTCAGATAAAGCGGTTTCTCTATTTTCGCCATTACCTCCGCCGGTTGAAGGTGCGGAGGATAAAGGAGGCTCTATCGGAACCCCTGCCATCAGGCTGCGCAGGTACGCTTCATCCACCGGATTCTGTCCGCTTGTTTTCTTTGCCATGATTATTAGGTTTTAAGTATAGATATGATTTCATCCATAAACGTATCGAAGCCGCACTCTTTGGTGAATGCCGCATCAGGAGCGAACAGCGTACTCCGGTAAACGGAGCCGCCCGTAGCGGACAAATCTTTGGTAAAGTTGCTGCGCACGGGAATACGTGTTTTGAGACAATCCAACCCTAACAAAGAAAAGCCTTGCTGATACACATCATACAATGTCGTGCGTTCCCTGCGGTCAACCATGTTCCAGAACAGATGAAGACTTTTCAGAGCGGACACGCCGGTCTTTATCAGCCGGTCATTAATGGTGGTGGCAAAGTTCAGCGTGCTTTCCAGTACCAGTCGGTCAGCCTTTATCGGCACGAACAGATAATCGAGCGAACTGATTGTGGCGATAACCCCATCGCTACCCATTGTTCCGGGCAAGTCGAATAGCACCACGTCATAATGCGTATCCGCTTTCTCTTCAAATGCCCTTCAGTGCGCCATGCAATCCGCGGGTGTGCTTCCAATAACCGGATACGCCTTTTTCTTCAACCGCCCGGCCTGCTCCACCAAGAGGTTCTGATAAACGGGTGTAGTCTTGACCACTTCCATATCCCGTTTTTTCTGTTTCATAATCGAATGTTGCGGATAGTCGCAATCCACCACCGCTACGTTCAGTCCTTTCACATAATGCAGTCATGATGCCGCATAAATCGTAAACGTCGATTTACCTACGCCCCCCTTCTGGGAAGCGAACGAAATGAATACCGTTTCCTTTCTCTTTTCCATTGTAACCTGATTTTAAGTAAATAATTTGATTTATTGATAATTAAGCGGATAGATACCTGTCCACTTATCCGTTCAGTCATTTCATTATCCGTTTAGCTTAATAGTTATATGGCTATTTAGCTATCTGTCTATTTAGCTACATACTTACATAGCTATTCAATTATATAGCTATATAGCTATCCGGCTGTCTGTCTAAATATTTAGCTAATAGTCCTTTTACATATTCATTTATCCGAATATCTACCTGCCCGTCTATACATCTTTATATATGCATAGCTGTATAAGCGGATAGATAGCCTTATGAATGCCTGTCTGAAAACATACTTAATCAAATGGCTATTCAGACAGAAAGCTATTCAGATAGAAAACCGTCCGGATAGCTATCCTGATAACTACCTTTTTATCTATCCAAATAAGTAGCTGAATAGCTATCCGGCTGCAAATAAACCTCAAAAAGAGCATCCGTGAGGCACCTGTGGTTTCAAAGTCATTTATTGGCGGCTGTTGGCGGGATACCGGGTAATAGCCATACCGAAAAAACTATCTACCTTTGTCGCCGGGAGAGCGCAGCCCGTTCTCGAAAAGAGAACGTCAAACAAATCCTTCAGACCTTTAATCCGGCCCAGCCGGATTTTAATATGCGTCAGCATATAGCGAGGTGTACTTTCAGCGGTTGAAAATATTTCCACCCGTTGAAAGTCTCGCCCGAAAGGTCTTTCGGAGGCAAAGGTTCTCCCAAGTCGAACCTTTTAAAATTTTCATGTTATGAAGGATGAAACAAGAATCCGTAACGCCGCAGGGCGTAAGGTGCTGGCAGACCCGCGCACGCACCGTTATTATCTCTGTCTCAATGACGAGGAAGATGAAAAGTTTATCTCCATGTTCGAGCAGTCGGGCATGAAGAACAAGGCCGAATTTATTTTCGCCCGTATCTTCGGTTGAGAGTTCAAGGTCGTAAAGATTGATAAGGAAGCGCAGGAATATTACGCCCAGCTCACCGCTTTCTATCAGCAGTTCCGCCGTATCGGAAACAACTACAACCAGTGTGTAAAGACCATCCATACCATTTACGGGGAGAAGAAATCGCTTGCGTTTCTCTACAAACTTGCCGAAGAAACCCGTAAACTGGAAGAAGTATGCAAGCAGGTTATCGAACTGACAAAGCGGTACGAAAAGGAGTATCTCAGCAAAAAGGAATAACGTCATGGTGCCGAATATCACATCGGGCAGTTCGTTCTACGGAGTGATTGCCTATAATAAAATAAAGGTGGACGACGGTACAGCAAAGGTATTGTGACATCCGAAAATAGCGGCGAACACCTCCGGAAATGTACCGATTGAAAACTGCGTACAGGCTTTCGAACCTTACATTGCACTTAATTCACACGTCAAGAAACCGGTCATCCATATTTCATTGAATCCTTCCCCGAAAGACATTCTTTCTGAAGAGCAGATGACCGTATTGGCGCAGGAATTCATGGAAAAGTTCGGTTACGGGAACCAGCCCTATATCGTATGGCTGCATGAAGACATAAGCCGCAAGCACATGCACATCGTTTCGGTACGCATCAACGAGAAAGGAAAAAAGATAGACCACAATCGGGAGGCTATCCGGGCACAGAACATCTGCCGTGAAATGGAAGTGAAGTACGGGCTTCATCCCACACTCGGAGAACACGGTGAACGGGAACTTTTGAGTCTGCAAAAAGTGGACTATGCGAAAGGTGACGTGAAAGCGCAGCTAAAGTATACCGCCCGTACCTTGCTGGAATGTTACAACTGTCATTCACTTGCCGAATACAATACTCTTCTGAATTTGTATAATGTCACTGTTTACGAAATCAGGGGAAGTGTGGACGGGAAGAAGTACCACGGCGTCATGTACGGAGCTTTGGATGATAACGGACAGCAGGTAGGCACGCCTTTCAAATCCAGCAAGTTCGGAAAGGCATTCGGTTATGAAACATTGCAAAAGAAGTTTGCCGCTTCTGTCGGAAAGGTGAAGAAGGACAAACTTGCAGAACAGACAAAGCGGGAAGTCATTAAAGCCATGCAGGACATCGGCACGAAAGAGGATTTTGCCCGAAAGCTGAAAGAGGCGGATATAGAGGCGGTTTACCGTATCAATCCCGAAGGACGTCTGTATGGTATCACTTTCATAGACCATACCACTCGGACTGTGCTTAACGGCTCACGTCTGGGCAAGGCCTTTTCGGCCAATGTGTTCAACGAGTTGTTCAACAATCCGGATGCGGACCGTACAAGGCTGATACCGCCGGCACAGCAGGATACGCCACGGCAGGAACGGGATACGGAAGAAAGACTGGAAGATGTGGAACACCGGCAGCTGGAAAATCAAGGCTACAATCAGAGTGAACCGTCCGGCAGTCTGATTGATACATCCGCACTCGGCGCCATTGACATTTTCTCCGTACTCATGGAAGACGACCATACGCACGAGTACATCGATCCGGCCTTCCGTTTCGGACGCAGGAAAAAGAAGAAGCGCAGGCGCAGGTTATAATATAATAAAGGTATAGAACAAGAAGTCGAATTTTAATAGTTACAATTATGCAGAATGAAGATGATTTAAGAGGTCTTGCCAAAGTCACGGACTTTATGCGGGCCATCAGTTTTTTATTTTTGGCGATACACATCTATTGGTTTTGTTACGGCTGGCTACACGAAATGGGCTGGACGCTTGATATTGTGGACAGGATACTTTCCAATTTCCAGCGTACCACCGGACTGTTCTCGTCCCATCTTTACACCAAACTGTTTTGCGTCCTCTTCCTCGGTCTGTCCTGCATGGGCAACAAGGGTGTGAAGAAGCATGAAATCACATGAAGGAAGATTATTGTTGCTGCCATAGCGGGCACCATACTCTTTTTCCTGAACTGGTGGTTGCTGTCCATTGACGCATCATCCGGCGTATGCGCCATACTTTATATCGCGACATTGGTCGGCGGCTTTTTTAGTCTGTTGGCATCGGGACTGTGGATAAGCCGTCTGTTGAAGAACAATTTACTGGAGGACGTTTTCAATACCGAGAATGAATCGTTCATGCAGGAAACCCGCCTTATGGAAAACGAATATTCCGTCAATCTGCCGACCAAATTCTGGTACAGAGGGAAGACTTACAATGGATTTATCAACCTTGTTAATATTTTTCGGGCAACAATGATATTGGGGACACCGGGCAGCGGGAAGTCCTATGCCATTGTCAACCAGTTTATAAAGCAGACTATAGAGAAATCCTATGCGCTCTATATATATGATTTTAAGTTTGATGACCTGTCGGTTATCGCTTATAACCATCTGCTCAAGTACAGACACCGCTATAAGGTTCCACCTAAATTTTATGTGATCAATTTCGATAATCCGAGGAAAAGCCACCGTTGTAATCCATTGGCACCGGAACTGATGACGGATATTTCAGATGCTTACGAATCGTCGTACACCATCATGCTCAACCTCAATAAGTCGTGGGTGCAAAAGCAGGGGGACTTCTTCGTGGAATCCCCGATTGTCTTGTTTACGGCGATAATATGGTTTTTGAAAATCTATGAAGGTGGCAGGTTTTGTACATTCCCCCATGCGATAGAACTATTGAACAAAAGGTACGAGGATGTATTCACCATTCTGACAAGCTATCCCGAACTTGAGAACTATCTGAGTCCGTTCATTGACGCATGGAAAGGCGGAGCGAGCGAACAGCTCCAGGGCCAGATTGCAAGTGCTAAAATCCCGTTATCCAGACTGATAAGTCCACAATTATATTGGGTGATGTCCGGCAGTGACTTTACACTGGATATTAATAATCCGAAAGAGCCGAAAGTTCTGTGTGTGGGTAACAATCCCGACAGGATTTCAATCTATGGAGCAGCATTGGGACTCTATAACTCCCGTATCGTTAAGCTGATAAATAAGAAGAAACAACTGAAAAGCTGCGTGATAATTGACGAGTTACCCACCATTTTCTTTAAAGGTCTGGATAATCTGATTGCCACAGCACGAAGCAATAAAGTGGCGGTTGTATTGGGCTTTCAGGATTTTAGCCAGTTAAAGCGCGATTACGGAGACAAGGAGGCCGCTGTCATCATGTCAACTGTCGGCAATGTCTTTAGCGGTCAGGTAGTGGGTGAAACTGCCAAAACCTTGTCGGAAAGGTTCGGGAAAATCCTGCAAAAACGGGAATCCATGAGCATCAATCGCAATGATACATCTACTTCTATCAATACCCAACTGGACAGTCTGATACCTGCATCCAAAATCAGCACATTGAGTCAGGGAATGTTTGTCGGTGCCGTAGCAGACAACTTTGGAGAGACAATAGAACAGAAAATTTTCCATGCGCAGATAGTTGTTGACAATGAAGCTATACAGAAAGAGACGGCGGCCTACCAGCCCATTCCCGAAATCAGCAGCTTTCTGGACGAGAATGGTAATGATACAATGGAGCAGCAGATACAGGCTAACTACCGGCAAATCAAGCAGGATATTGTGGAACTTGTAGAGAACGAGTTAATCCGCATAGAGAATGATCCTAAATTAAAGTATTTGTTAGGTGATAATGAAAATAATAATTCCTAATAAGGATTTTAGAGGATAGCTGT
>ENA-OYYP01001356-OYYP01001356.1-human-gut-metagenome-genome-assembly--contig:-NODE-1356-length-10723-cov-3.816460_pt1 | contig 10723 bp, 6 predicted proteins | sample MGYA00244067_ERZ653456 | MGnify/ENA primary metagenome ERZ653456 (study PRJEB26926, sample SAMN06165101) | human gut metagenome | biome: ENVO:00009003; feature: ENVO:2100002; material: ENVO:00002003... | reverse complement strand
CGAGATCTAGTACGGTCTCGTGGGCTCGGAGATGTGTATAAGAGACAGCTTTGAATGTCCTCTTCCCTTTTAGATAAAATGCCAGAATTAAACTGTCCCGCATAAGTTCCGGGATGGTGCTCAGTGTACTTTTCTCCAGATTCTCTTTACGCTTGGGCGCATATTCCGGCTTCAGCTGGTGATAGGCTTTCCGTGCCTCATAAACCGCTTTCGCATTTTGGATATGACCTTCCATCAGAAACTTAGCGGCGGCGATATAGTCCAGCCAAAAGCGAATGCGCATCACATGCTTTAAATCAGCTTCCCGGGAGTTCTTATAAAGCATCAGCAAACTATTCCGGAAATTGAGGAAGGTCTTGCGGGGACTTTCCGCGTTCAAGGTGGCTCCACCGACGTGGTAAACGATGGATTGTGGGACGCATACCAACCGATATCCCCGGGAACGTAAACGCCAACACATATCGACTTCTTCTTGATGTGCGAAGAATCCGGCATCTAATCCCCCAACTTCCTTATACGTAGCCGTACGAACGAATAAGCAGGCTCCTGTCGCCCATAAGATATAGGCGGGAGTGTCGTATTGCCCCTCGTCCTTTTCCACGATATGCAAGATTCTCCCCCGACAAAATGGATAGCCGTATTTATCAATGTATCCTCCGGCCGCACCTGCGTACTCGAAGTATTCTTTATTTCGTTGAGCCCGTATTTTGGGTTGGACACAAGCGATTGACGGATCAGAGTCGAGAGTGGCAATCGGGGCATCTAACCAATTGGGAGTAACTTCTACGTCGCTGTTTAATAAAACGCAATATTCATGGTCGAGCCTTTTGAGCGCTTGATTATATCCTTCGGCAAAACCATAATTCTGGTTGAAGGAGATAATGCCGACGGTCGGGAATTTTGCTTTCAACATCTCGATCGAGTCATCGGTAGAACCGTTATCTGCTACGATAACCTCCGCCCATTCCGGAGAGTTGGATACGACGGAAGGAAGGAATTCCTCCATTAGCTTTCTTCCGTTCCAGTTTAAGATGACAATCGCTACTTTTTTCATCCTTGTTGCTCGTGTTTATGTTTCCAACGTTTATGGGTCCATAGCCAGTAAGCCGGATCACGCAAGATCATTTTCTCTAAAAGTCGTGCGTATCGCTCGGTGATGTAATTCTCCGGAGTCTCTTTTGGATTCTCCGTAATCAGCTTCATGTCTACGGTGTAATATCCTCTTTTTACCTTTTGGGTATCGAGGAAGATCACAGGCAGGTTCAGTTTCCGTGCGATACGCTCCGGACCGGTTAATATGGCTGTATCTTGATGAAGGAACTCGGTCCAATAATGCAGGTTGGCCTTGCTGGGTGTCTGGTCCGCCAAGAAGATGACGACTGATTTGGTTTTGTCTTGTTTTAACTTGATGATATCCCGTATCGTATCGTTTTTCTTGATGCCGAAAGAACCGAACTGTGTCCTGAGATCGGCGAATAGCTTATCAAAGGCCTTGTTGTTTAACGGACGGTATATCTGATAGATGCGTGAGTCCTCGAAACGGGTGGTCGATCCGGAGAACCATTCCCAGTTGCCATAATGCCCCATCGTGAGGATGAAGCAAGTATGGCCTTTCTCCATAAGTTGGTCAACCAATTCCGGGTTCTTCAGATAGGCTCGCTGTTGTATCTCATCCAGAGAGATATGGGCCAATTTAATCGTTTCCACGATATAATCGGCGAAATGATGGTAGAACCGGCGTTCCAACTGACGCCACTCAGCCTTGGATTTATCCGGGAAAGAGGCGGTTATATTACGGCGCACTACTTTTACCCGGTATCCGGCTATCTTATAGATAAGGACATATAGGATGTCTGATAACACGTATAAAGCCCGCATGGGAAGTAAGGCGTGTACTTTTACCCAGCTATAAAGAAAGGCATATTGTATTTTATTCCACATCTCAGTTGACGGTTGATGATTGATTGTTGACTATTAATGCGGTGCGATCCTCATTCCAGCCGCCTAGTACGACTTTGCGGGTCTCATTGACCAAGGTGGCATCATAAGGGATTTCTACCTTTATATAGTTCTCGGTGAAACCGTGCATCTTGCCGTCTTTCTTGGTATGCTCGAATAAGACATTCGCTTCCTGTCCGATATGGGCCTCATAAAAGGCATGTAGTTTCCGATCCGAGATATCCAAGAGTTGTTGGCTGCGTGCATGCTTGGTCTTCGGATCTACCACGTGATCGATCTTCAACGCTTGGGTTCCGGGGCGTTCCGAATAGCTGAACACGTGAAGTTGGCTTATATCCAAACTGCCTATGAATTGGCGTGCCTCCTCGAAGTACTCGTCTGTCTCGCCACGGGTTCCAACAATTACGTCTACACCGATAAAAGCATGCGGCATTACTTCCTTGATCTTTTCGATCTTATGACGGAAAAGAGCGGTGTCGTAACGGCGGCGCATTAATTGCAAGACAGCATCGCTGCCACTTTGTAAAGGGATATGGAAATGAGGAGCGAAACGTTTGCTGTGAGCCACGAAGTCTATTGCCTCGTCGGTAATCAGATTCGGCTCGATGGAAGAGATACGATAGCGTACGATTCCATCTACCTCATCCAAAGCCCGGATTAAGTCGATAAAGGTCTCGTCGGTACTTTTGCCGAAGTCCCCGATATTCACGCCTGTCAATACGATCTCCTTGCCTCCTTTACGTGCGACTTCCTGCGCCTGTTCCACCATGCTGGCGATCGTCCCGTTCCGGCTTCTTCCGCGGGCGAAGGGTATGGTGCAATAAGAGCAATAATAATCGCATCCGTCTTGTACTTTCAAGAAATGACGGGTACGGTCGTCCGCCGAGCAGGAAGGGGAGAAGGAACGTATATCCTTGCTTTGTGAGGCGATAACCGCTCCACCATTTTCTTTCTTCTCTAGGTTCTCCAGATATTGAAGGATCTCTAATTTCTGTTCGGCGCCAAGAACCAAGTCAACGCCTTCTATATGGGAGACTTCCTCCGGCTTCAACTGTGCGTAGCAACCGGTCACCACGATAAAGGCACCGGGGTGTTGTTTACCGATCCGGCGAATCGCTTGCCGGCATTTCTTGTCGGCTAGTTCCGTTACGGAGCAAGTATTCACCACGCATATATCCGCTTTTTCACCGGGGCGCACCTTGCGTACCCCTTGTTCGGCTAATAGCTTTCCAATGGTAGAGGTCTCCGCAAAATTTAGTTTGCAACCCAGCGTATAATAAGCGGCCTTTTTATTGTTAAATACGGTCTGATCTATCATTTTCGATTTAGTTAGAGTGCAAAGGTACTAATTAAGCCCGGATTAGTAAAGAGTTCGGATTGAGATGGACTTAAAAACTCATTACTATTGCATAAATAGTTTTCCGGAAGCTTATCTATTCTTTTTTGCTATTGGATATATTCTACAAACCACGGCGTGGTTTGTGCGATTCACGTCATGGCCTGTATAAACCATGACGTGGTCTGTAAAAACCATGCCGTGAACTAAGGAATAGATACAGTCAAGCAACATTATTTATGAAGACTTGTTATCGAATAGTCCTTGCTGCGGCCTTGTTTTGTTTATTGTGCCGATAGAGGAAATACGGCAACTAGGGTTCCACTAAGATTAATACCGGATTGTTATCATTCTCGGGTTGCTCCCAGTCGATTAGGTAACGGTTGTCGTTTGAGATGTATTTGGGAGTGAAATAGGCTTCTTCGGGAAGTTCAAATGAGTTTTCCGGGTATATGAATTGTACATAGGCTAATTGCTTCTCCGCTATATCATAATATAATGTATAGGTATCTTTATCAGAGAAGTTATGCATATAGAGCCGGTCTCCGATTTGCCCGGGTATGACAGGGATTGTCTTTGTCCTGAACAGGTCGTTTTTTATATCGTCTATCGTGATATTATAACGGAGTTCCTCGGGTGTTCGGTATTTACCTAGATCGAGGACGGCATAAGGAGTTAGCTTCATGTCGTTGGAAACTTTAAATATCGTATCGCAGAACAACTCCTTAAATGCGGCAATCTTATTTCCGTCGAAAGGACGGAACTCATAGGTAAATGTCATGACGAAAGGAGGTTCTGTATAAGATTTATAGTAAGGTATGCTATCCGATATGACTATATCTTGGCAAAAATAGAACCGAATGGGTGCGTTGCCAGAGAGGTTGGGTACGTGACCTAGGATAACGTTCGTCTTAGGGAGGGGATAAAATCCCCGGATGTTCTTATCCGGAATTTGAATGGTTTGGTGGAATTTCCCTTGCCAATCGTATATCTTTATCCGAGTGGGGCTATCTTTTATATAAATAAGATGATCATGAGGTTCTAGTCCGGATATACGACTAAACTCATCCGGACCTCCTCCTTGTTTGCCGATATCGTATAAATATTTTCCTGCCAAGTCGAAAACGGAAGCTCTGTTATCATGCTGTACCAATAGCTTATCGCCATGTTTAATAATGCGGGAGATGTATTTGATCAAGATTGAGTCATTCGTTTGCAGAGGGATGAATTGGATGGATTTCGCCCATTTCTTTAAGGCTACTTCTTGAGGCTGATGGTCAAAAACAGTTGCTAGGTCAATTGTTATACATTCCTCTGATTTCTCGCTTGTGCCGGTACAAGCGGTTAGTAATATCGCAAATATAATAAGCCATTTATTCATAAAAATATCTTTGTCCTAAAGTTGATAGGACAAAGATATTTAATTTGTTTCGAAATATTCGTAATATTATGAAGATTTTGTACTGTTATTTCCAATCCACTAAGGATGATTTAAAATAGTTCCAATCGGCCTTTTCCCATAAGGGGGCTTGCGCACCAAGTCTTACTTTATATTCGTCCCAATGTGTGTTCTCTACTTTGGACCAACCTTTTTCGGCGACACCTGCCAAACGAGGCATTAACAGGAATTGCAGATCTCTGAAATTGGTGATCGTCTCGCACCAGATAGCGGCTTCTATACCCGCTACATCTTTTTGAGGATTCTCTACAGTCGGGTTGAAGGTCATCGGGTCCCAGTCGTACATTTCTTGGATCGTTTGTTTCTCGTAGGCGGCCATACCTAAACGTTCTTGCTCCGCGTTTTGGGTGGAGTCCGCACTTGGTTCCAGATATTTATGGTCCAGATAAACGTAACCGCTCGGCGAGAGAATCACTTTCGCTTTTTTGGATATACCAAGACCCGGATCTTTTGGTGCCTCTTTCATGAATTCGGCGAATAAGGCCATGATCTCTTTATATTCGGCAGGTATATTATCTTTTTTCTTAGAAGAGTCCTCGTTTTTTTGCTTCAGATAAATCCAGTGCTGGATGACATCGCCTTCCGAGATATCCGCACGGGCGGTTTCTTGCCAGCCGACCATTTTCTTTCCATTCTTCAATACGATTTCCCGTGTCTTATTTATAAAACGGACGAACTTATCATGGGGTAAGCCGATCGCCTCGTCACCTCCGATATGAATGTAGTTTCCGGGTGCTAAAGCGGCTAGCTCCGCGATAACATCCTCCGTAAATTGCATCGCTTTCGGATCATCTACGTCGAGGGCATTGAAGGCCTGTCCCGGGATGTTAACATTGGTCTTGAATTTGACAGCGTTCTTAAAGTCCGGATAAGCGGCGAATATGGCAGCTGTATGCCCCGGGATATCTACTTCCGGGATGATCGTGATGAAGCGTTCTTTTGCGTAATTAACGAGATCCTTGAATTCCTCTTGCGTATAATAGCCTCCTTTTCTCCCGTTGTTGGGAAGTTGACCTCCTATTTCCGCTAGCTCGGGATATTTCTTGATCTTGATACGCCAGCCTTGGTTATCGGAAAGATGCATATGCAGTACGTTCATCTTATATAAGGCGATCATATCGATCACTTGTTTCACTTCCTCGGGATCGAAGAAGCAACGAGATACATCGAAAGAAAGCCCACGCCAAGCGAAACGAGGTGAGTCCTTCACTTCCAGTAGCGGTAGATAAATCTTCTCGCCTCCGGGTTGTAGATTACCACCCACGATTTGTTTCAAGGTAGTGATACCTCGATAGATACCTTCTAGGGTAGTGGCCTTGATGTAGATGTTTCTCTTTTGGATGGAGAGGGAGTAAGACTCATCTACGGGGACACTATCTTTCGGACTCAATCCATAAGCTTTTGGCAGGTCGGCGAACTCTTTCGGATCTGTCAACTCGAGGAAGATGATGCAATTCGATTCTTTGTCTGAGGCGGAAGCCAGCTTGATGCCGGATAGCTTTTCTATCTCGTTGGATAGCAACTCGCCCATACCCTTTAAGGATTCGTCCGCATAACCGATCTCGATGCCGGGATGGATCGTGAATGTACCTTCGCCTACTGTCATTTGGGCCGGAGCGGGGATAATGCTTACGCTTCTTTCTCCAACATCTGGGGATGAACAGGCGATAAATGTAATAAAACTACAGAGGGTCAATGCCCATGCGAGAGTGATTCTTTTCATTCTTATTTTAAATTTATAGGTTATATCATGGCAAAAGTAAGGATTTGTTTTTACTTTTACGCGAATTTCACAAAAGTGTGCTATGATCAAAGAGAATTTCATTAAGATTTACGAGGAGAGTTTCAAGGAAAACTGGGCCTTGCCGGCATTAACGGATTACGGGAAAGGTAAGACCTTTACTTTCGGTGATGTGGCGACGGAGATCGCACGTATTCATCTTTTATTCCATGAGTGCCAAGTCCGTCGTGGAGACAAGATCGCGTTGATCGGTAAAGACAGCTCCCGTTGGTGCATCGCTTATATGGCGGTTGTTACTTATGGGGCGATTATCGTGCCTATTCTTCAGGACTTTAATCCGAATGATGTACATCATATTATTAACCACTCGGAATCTGTCTTTTTGTTTGTTAGCGACCGGATTTGGGATTCTTTGGAGGAAGATAAGATAGAAGAGGTTCGCGGTGTATTCTCTCTTTCCGATTATCGTTGCTTGCATCAACGGGATGGAGAGAATATCCAGAAGTTGATGAAATCGCTGGATGAGAAGATGACCGAGAAATATCCGGATGGCTTCACCCAAGAGGATATCAAATACGCTGAGCTGGATAATGACAAGGTGGTAGAGATCAACTATACATCGGGTACGACCGGATTTAGCAAAGGGGTTATGTTGACGGGGAATAATTTAGCCGGAAACGTGACGTATGCCCGGACACTGGATCTATTGTTCCGGGGTGAACGTGAGTTATGTTTCCTGCCTCTGGCCCATGCCTATAGTTGCGCTTTCAATTTATTGGTACCCATGGCATTCGGTGTGCATGTCTATTTATTAGGTAAGGTGCCGTCTCCTAAAATCTTATTAAAGGCATTCGAAGAGGTGAAGCCGAACTTGATCTTGATGGTTCCCCTGATTTTGGAGAAGATCTATAAGAAGATGATCCTTCCTCAGTTGAATAAGCGAACCTTGAAGTTGGCCTTGAATATCCCACTGTTGGATTCACGTATCTATGCGCAGATCCGCAAACATTTGGTGGATGCCTTGGGAGGACGTTTCCGTGAAGTGATCGTGGGGGGCGCCGCCATGAATCAAGAAGTAACGGATTTCTTGTATAAGATCAAATTCCCGTTCACGATCGGTTATGGTATGACGGAATGTGGCCCGTTGATCAGTTATGACCATAATAATGAGTATGTGCCCGGTTCTTGCGGACAGATCTTGAAAGGGATCATGAAAGTCCGTATCGATTCGGAAGACCCTTATAATAAGGTAGGCGAGATTCAAGTATCGGGCGAGAACGTAATGAAAGGCTATTATAAGAATGATGAGGCAACCCAAAATGTCTTCACGGAAGATGGCTGGCTAAGGACGGGTGATTTGGGTACGATCGATCATGACAACCGTATTTTTATACGTGGACGTAGCAAGACGATGATCTTGGGCGCTAGCGGACAAAATATTTATCCGGAAGAGATTGAATCCAAATTGAACAATTTGCCATTCGTGATGGAGAGTTTGGTCGTGGAGAAAAACGGGAAATTGATCGGGATGGTGTATCCGGATTACGATACGGTGGATAGTACGGGTATCTCGCATACGGATCTTCCAGTTATCATGGAACAAAATAGGATAGAGTTGAACAAGCTCCTGGCTCCTTACGAAACGATCTCGGAGATACAATTGTATCCGACAGAATTCGAGAAAACACCGAAGAAAAGCATTAAGCGTTACCTATACAGTAATTATTGATAAATAAATAGAAAGCAAACGCAGCTAATATTCAGCATATTGTAAAAGCGGTAGAAAATAATTCAAAAAAAAACGTCTTATGTTGTACAACATATATGATTAATACATACATTTGCATCGTTTTACAACAACAAGATATTATAGACCGTTTAAATTAAGAACAAAATGAAAAAGTTAGTTGCATTTGCTGCTGTTATCGCAGCTGTATCATTCGCATCTTGTGGCAACAAATCTGCTGAATCTACCGAATCTGTTGCTGAAACAGAAGAGGCTACTGTAGTTGAGGAAGCTCCTGTAGTAGAAGAGGATGCTGCTGCTACTGATTCTGTAGCTGTCGAGGTTACTGACTCTGTTGCCGTAGAAGCTGCTCCTGCTGAATAATAATCAGTAAACGAGTTTTGAGGACAGTCTGTATGCGTTGAACATACAGACTTTTTTTGTTTATAAACCATAGATAATGATATGAGACAAATTTTACTTCTTCCATTGGCCGCTCTATTGGCTATGCCGGTATTCTCGCAGACTCCTGCCGATACGACGCTTACGATCCGGAATATAGAGATTCAGGGTACCCGTTTCGCCGGGTTGAGCGAGAGGGGCGGGATGAAAATCTTGCGGGTAGATAATAACTTGAGTAGCGTTACCAATACGGCGGCGGATGCTTTTCGCCAATTGCCTTCTGTCATAACCGATATGGAAGGAGCCGTTACATACAGGGGCTCCGGTAATGTCGGGATGCTTGTCGATGGAGTTCCTTACGGTTTGCTGGAAGAATATAGCGGTGACGTGCTGATCCAACTTCCCGCCCTGTTCTTTAACCAGATCTCATTAGGTGCGTTTCCTCCGATTAATGCGGTGCCGGATGGTGATGCGGGCATACTCAATCTGGTGCCTCGTATGTATGGAACGGGAGATTCCCCTCTATATGTTACGCTTGGGGCGGGATGGAATGAGCGATATAACGCGGGAGCGGTATTGAATTTGCATCCCGGAAAATTCCATATCAACGCGAAATACAATTATAGGAGGGAATACCGGGAACGATCTTTCAGCAAATCGACCGCGACCGCTAAAAACCGGACGGAGATGAATAATAATGCCACGGCTCGTCCGGACGTACATGTGGCGGATATGAAAGTAGACTATGATCTTTCCGCGAAAGACCGGATCACCGTGCATGGCCTGTATCATTTGATGGATTATAGCCGGTATGGACGCATTAACAACCGGGTATTCAACCCGAAAGGGAAGCAAATGAAGTACGTGATCCGTAATCGGTATAACGACCAGCGCCAGGAAGCTTATGCCGCCGAAGCGTATTGGAACCATGAGATTTCGGAGAATCAAGGTTTTTATACCGTATTCAACTATAATAATTTCTCGTATGATGAGGATAATGATTTCAAGAATGAGAATCCTCAAAACGGGAATATCGTCTCGGAGGATAACCAATCTATCGACCATACGAAACATAATTATTTCTGGGGATTTGGATATGGGCAGGAGATCGATGGTTGGGATTTCAAGCTTGGTTATATAGGTCGTGTGCGAAACGAGGATTATCTGACGGCTGCTTTTGATAAGGTTGACGGTAGTTTTGAGTTAAGTCCGGCGAAATCGTATAATTACGATTTCAACCGTTATCTGAATTTGATCTATGCGGACGTGGTTAAGAATTGGGGCGCTTTTAATGCGGAGATAGGGATACAGGCGGAATTTAGTCATTTTAAGATGGATGAGTTTAGCCCTTCTTGGATCAACGATCCTTATTGGCAGGGGATAAAAGGCAAAGAGAACAAGAGTTCCCGTTTTCATTTGTATCCTCGTTCCCGTTTTACTTATGAGGTGAATAAGAGCAATCGCTTAAGCTTGAGTTATCAGCAACGGGCGATTCGTCCGAATGGCAGCTATTTGTGCTCTTTCTTGAATAACAGTGATCCTACCCATATCATACAGGGGAATCCGGACTTGAAGGATGAGTTTATCCATAACGTAGAGCTAGGATATCAGTTCTCGGCTCCCCGTCTCCGTTTGACTCCGGCTATTTATTACCGGAATCGTACGAATCGTATCATGGAAACCGCTAGCCAAGTAAATGACGAGACGGTTTGGAAGAAAGAGAATATCGGACATAGCCAAGCAGTCGGAGCCGACTTGTCCGGTAGCTGGAATCCGGTACGTATCTTGACGGTCGGTTTCTCCGGGGATATCTATCGGGACGAGATCGATGGGCGTACGATAGGCTATGACGAGAAGAAATCCTTGGTTTGCTGGGATGTGAAGGGGAATGTAAATGTAAGTATTACGCCGACTACGGATTTTCAGGTAGACGGCTTCTACGTTTCCGACCAGCTTACGCCTCAAGGTAAGATCAAAGGCCGTTATAGCGTAAATGCCGGTCTCTCTCAATATTTCCTCAATCGTAAATTATGCGCGAACTTAAGTATCAACAATATATTCGATAGTTTAGAAGAAACAACGATTATTGATGCCCCGAAC
>ENA-OYYP01001346-OYYP01001346.1-human-gut-metagenome-genome-assembly--contig:-NODE-1346-length-10779-cov-6.048023_pt1 | contig 10779 bp, 13 predicted proteins | sample MGYA00244067_ERZ653456 | MGnify/ENA primary metagenome ERZ653456 (study PRJEB26926, sample SAMN06165101) | human gut metagenome | biome: ENVO:00009003; feature: ENVO:2100002; material: ENVO:00002003... | reverse complement strand
CTACACACTGCATATCGTCGGCAGCGTCAGATGTGTATAAGAGACAGGACTTTATACATTAATGCTATAATCCCATTACAAATAATTCAATAACATTACTGTTTTCGCGGGATTTTTACCAAATTTCGGATTAGTAATTTTACATTACATATGGTATCATTTTATTGAAAATGATTCGTGAGTGAGGTTCTGTTGTGAATATTGCGATTATTGAAGATTTTAAAGAGGATGCGGATATTCTTTATCGCTTTCTTTCGGAATACGCCTTGGAAAATAAGCTTGTGGCGCAGTGTACGGTTTTTGAAAACGGGAATGATTTTTTACAGCAATTCAACGCCCATTCCTACGACCTTATCTTCATCGATATCTATTTAAAAGGGCTGGACGGGCTGGAAATCGCAAAGGAAATCCGCAAAAGGGATGAAAAATGCCTGCTTGTCTTTACAACCTCAAGCAGCGCCCACGCAATTAAAAGCTATACGGTCAGGGCTTTCGATTATCTGTTAAAGCCGATTGACCCTAAACGCCTGAAATATACCCTCGATTTATGCAGTAAGGCGCTATTTGACCATTCGCGGTATATTGAGGTGAAGGAAGGCCGGATTTTTACTAAAATACGCTTGTCCGACATTGTTTATACCGATTATTACAACCATTATATCCAAATACATACAAAGGACAGGATGGTAAAAACTTATATGCCGTTTGCCGATTTTTCCCCGATGCTCCTCGGCTATCCAAATTTTATCAATTGTTATAGAAACTGTATTGTAAACCTTGACGAGGTGGATTTTCTATCCGCTCGGGATTTCATTATGAAGACAGGGGAGAAGGTTCCAATTTCCCGTTCTGAAAAAACAAAAATCACCCAGCTTTATGCCGACTATGAATTTGATAAGCTTAACGGAGGTTAAACATTGATTGCACTGCAAGGCGTTTTTTATGTTTTAGCCAATACGGTTTTTGCCCATATTGTATTTTTCTACACCATGCGGCACGAGCTGCGTTTTTCCCTGAAAAAAACCGTATTGATTGTTTCCCTTATGATTGCGGCGGAGCAGGCGGTTCCTGTAATTCAGATAATGAGCGGTACGCCCTTGACGGAGCTTCAAAATTTTTATTTCCTGATTTCATTGCTGTGTTTTATCCCAACTACGCTTTTGGTAAAAAAGGAAGCTATATTGTCTGCGATTTTTATCTTGGTTGTTTTCGGTACGTTTCTTGATATAGCGACGCTTTTGACAGAAATACTTGACCAAGCCGACTGGATTCATGTAAGTCTTGTTTTTGGAGACAGTACGACTTTCTTTTACCAAATCTGTATGATAGTGCTATCGATTCCGTTCACGTTTCTTTTTGCAAAAAAGCTGCTGCGCCCTGTTGTTGAACGGACCTACTATCTGCGTTTCTGGCGTTACCTGTGGCTTATTCCAGGATATTTTTTTCTGCTGTTTAGATTTTCGGTCTATCCCAAGATTTTTAAAGAGGACTTTTACTGTAACCTGTCCTCTGTTATTTTGGTTGCCGTCTGGTCGCTTGGTACGCTTGTAACCTACTGCATTATTCTTGCGATGATTTATAATATCTCGCAGAACGCGGATGCCAACCTGCGTCTTGAGGTTGCGCAGACACAGACGAAAATGCAAAAGGAACAGGTTTTGCTCCTGCAAAAAAACATGACGGAAACAAGAGCCGCAAAGCATGACCTGCGCCATCATTTACGCGTTCTGCGCGGTTATGCTGAAAAGAATGACAGCGCGCAGATTATTGATTATATTGACCGCTGTTTTGACGGGCTTAAGCCCCTGGAGATTGAATCAGTCTGTGACAATTATGAGCTAGATACGATTCTCAGCTACTATATCAGCCTTGCAAGAGAACGCGGCATACGCGTAACGTACCGGGTCGCGCTCCCGTGTGTTTTACCGCTGCCGGTCAGTGACGTCTGCGTTGTTGCGGCAAATTTGCTTGAAAACGCAGTTGAGGCAAGCTCCCGCCAAAAAAACGGCAATAAATTCATCGATATCAAGATGGGAATTGCCGGCAGCAGCATGATTGCAATTAAAATTAACAACAGCTATGACGGGAATACCAAAAGAAAAGACAATCTGTTTCTTTCCTCAAAACATGATGGAATGGGCATTGGCACGCAGTCGGTCGCGCATATGGCCGAAAAATACAACGGCGTGCTGAATTTTGAGCATGAAGGCACTGTTTTTAAAGCTTCTGTTCTTTTATCCTCCTCTGATAAATAAACGATAAAAAGGGAAAAGCGGGCGATAAGCCCGCTTTTCCCTTTTTATGTAACGGGGCGGCGCGCCCCGCTCTCAGCCGCCGACCGCAGGATGGGAATCGCACCCGCTGCTCAAAATATTTTTACAGCAGCGTTCAAGGTCCTCCTTGCAGGTGATTTCCATATCACTCTGCATAATCTGCTCCTGCACCATAATCGGCATCGAATAAAAATATTCCTGTGCGGCGTTGTCAAGATTATTAATATCTGCCATTTTCATCACCTCACAATCAGTATTTGCGCAAAGTGAAAAAATATTTATATTTTAATGAACGCATCATAAAAAATATGGTATAATCATATCAAACTGCTACAGAAAAGAGAGGCGCATGGACATAGACATTACGATTGATATTTCTCAGCAATTAAAAGAGCTTTTGGAAAAGTACCGTTTCAGTGAAGGCGTGTTAAGCAAATATCTTTCCCTTCCTGTTCCCGGTATACGGGCGTTTGCGCAGGGAGACCTTTCAATCCTGCCGGAAAGCCACGAAGCGCGGTTCAGGATTTTTAATAAAATCGCCTTTATCTACGCCATCCCCGGCGACGGGCCGGACAAAAAGCTGCGCGCCTTTCTTCAGGTCTTATTTTCTTTTCATCATGTCTCAAAAGAAACAATCGCACGGATGTCAGGCGTCGAAAAGTCTGAAATTGAAAAATTTCTTTCCGCGTCGGAACGTGATATACCAGTGGATGAGAAATACAAGCTTGCGGTTGCGGCCATGGGCCTTCGGTTTTTTCTGAAAGAGCTGGAGCCGTAAACAGCAATGGAGCGTAAGGTACAGGTGATTGATTATGAATACAAGCATACAATACCATATTGGCCTGTCTGAGAACGAAGGCGCGCGCTATGCAATCCTTCCGGGAGACCCGGGACGGGTAAAAGAAATCGCGCAATACCTGGAGCAGCCTGCTTTTGTCGCGCAGAATAGGGAATTCACAACGTTTTCCGGTATTCTGGCGGGGAAAAGGGTTCTCGTGACGTCTACCGGAATTGGCGGCCCCTCGGCGGCGATTGCGCTGGAGGAACTCTCACATATCGGTGTGGATGCGATTATACGCGTCGGCACCTGCGGCGGTATGCAAAAGCATGTCAGCGCGGGCGATTTAATCCTGCCTACCGCCGCTGTCCGCATGGAGGGGACTTCACGGGAATATATGCCTATTGAGTACCCCGCCGCCGCCGATTTTTCTATAATAAGCACGCTTTCACAAGCGGCTAGGGAAAACGCACTGCCGTACCATACGGGCGTAATACAGTCAAAGGATTCCTTCTATGGGCAGCACAATCCAGACAGTATGCCTGTTTCTGACGCGCTTAAAAACAAATGGCTGGCGTGGACAAAAGCGGGCGTGCTTGCATCTGAAATGGAATGCGCGGCGCTCTTTACCGTGGCGGCCGTCAGGGGAATAAGAGCAGGCGCCGTGCTGACCGCACTGTGGAACCAGGAAAACGGGGAAGACAGCAAGGGCAAAATCCCAGCCTCCGATAACGCGATTCGTACAGCGGTAGATGCGCTTTCTTATATCATCAGGAACGACAAGACATGAATGAAAGCAGTATTTGCTCCCTGGATTTTTGGGAGACAGCCTATGAAAACGGCCCCCTCATAAACAGGCCGAGACGGGAGCGAAGAAACGTACCGTGTATCAATTTATCCGCTCTTTTGTTTATTTTTTGATTTTCTTTCTTACCTGTTTGTCGTATGTGTGTATTTTTCTGCATAATCATAAATGTAACATGAGTTGGGGTGTGATGTTTTGGTTATTCGCAGAAAAACGCTGGTTATTTATTCCATTATCCTTGTGGTGGCAATCACCGCGATGGCGCTAATGGGCAATGCGTTTCAGACAGTTGCGGTAAAGGCGCAGGCGACGAACGCCATTCCGGCCGCTCCAAAGCTTGTCATCGACGCGGGGCACGGCGGGGAAGACGGGGGAGCGGTAAGCGCCGACGGCACAATGGGAAAGGACATTAATCTCGATATTGCCCTGCGCCTGCAAAAGCTGCTTGTTGTAAGCGGATGTGACGTTATATTGACGCGTGACAGGGACACCGCAATTTATGAGGAAGGCAGCGACAGCCTGAAATCAAAAAAGGTTTCTGACATGAAAAAGAGGCTTTCGATTTTTAATGAGGACACGGAGCAAACCGTTATCAGTATTCATCAGAATAAATTCCCGCAAACACAGTACAGCGGGACACAGGTGTTCTATTCCGGACAAAAGCAGGAGAGTAATCTGTTGGCGGAAAGCATTAGGGCGTCGGTTGCCGGGATGCTGCAGCCGCAAAATACCAGGGAAACGAAAAAGGCCGATAAAAACATCTACCTGCTCTATAATGCAAAGGTTCCCGCGGTTATTGTGGAATGCGGGTTCCTGTCGAACGAAGAAGAGCTTGCAAAGCTGAAAACAGAGGAATACCGCCAGGAAATGGCGTTTGCCATCTATTGCGGGTATCTCAATTACTATAATCAGAACCAACAGGGAAGTAACAAACAGACGGAGTGATTTTATGCCACAAAAAATGAAAAGCGTTTATATTTGTTCGGAGTGCGGATATGAATCTGCAAAATGGTGCGGAAAGTGCCCGGGCTGCGGCCAGTGGAATACGATGAATGAGGAATTCAAAGAATCCTCGAAGGCGTCTGCGGCCATTTCGAGCGTCCGCAGCTCATCCTATACGCGCCCAATGCTTCTGCGTGAAATCAGCACACAGGATGAACAGCGCTATAAAACGGGCTCTGCGGAGCTTGACCGTGTGCTCGGCGGGGGAATCGTCAAGGGCTCGCTTGTTCTTTTGGGCGGCGACCCGGGCATAGGAAAATCGACTATACTTCTTCAAATCTGCAACCATCTGGGCGGTACCCTGAAAATACTATATGTTTCGGGTGAGGAATCCCGCCGGCAATTAAAATTGCGCGCGACCCGACTCAATGTAGACAGTGATAATTTATTTATCGCAACAGAAACGGACGTTGAAATCGTTGCGGAGCTGATTAGAACGGAAAAGCCTGACCTTGTAATGGTCGATTCTATCCAAACAATGAATTTAACCGAGCTTTCTTCTTCGCCCGGCAGCGTAACGCAGGTACGCGAGTGTACCAACCTGCTGATGCGTACCGCGAAATCTCTTGAAATCCCTATTATTATTGTCGGCCACGTCAACAAGGACGGCGCGATTGCGGGGCCTAAGGTACTCGAGCATATCGTCGACGCCGTGCTCTATTTTGAGGGCGATAAGCAGATGTCCTACCGAATCCTTCGCGCAGTAAAAAACCGTTATGGTTCGACCAACGAAATCGGCGTGTTCCAGATGAGCGACAGGGGGCTGATGGAAGTGGAAAACCCTTCCTTGATGCTCCTGTCAGGAAGGCCTAAGAACGTTTCCGGTACCTGTGTTGCCTGCGCAATGGAGGGTACCCGTCCTATCCTTGCGGAAATACAGGGCCTTGCAACGGCCACCGGCTTTGGAAATCCGCGCCGGATGTCTACCGGCTTCGACTATAACCGCATGTCCCTTCTGCTCGCCGTGCTTGAAAAGCGCGCCGGCTATTTTTTCTCCAACGTAGACGCATTTCTCAATGTCGTCGGCGGTTTAAGGCTGGATGAGCCCGCAGTAGACCTCGCCGTAGCAATGGCGCTCGTCAGCAGCCTGAAGGACATGCCTGTTTATGAGGACGCGCTTGCTTTTGGAGAAATCGGGTTAGCGGGTGAAATCCGGAGCGTATCGCATGCGGAGCAGAGGATAGCGGAAGCCCAGAGACTGGGCTTCCGGCGCTGTGTTTTGCCGTACCATAATTTAAAATCAATCGGCTCTGATTTGAAAGAAAAAATCGATTTAATCGGCGTGAAAAATATCCGCGAGGCTTTTGAAGCGCTCGCGGGCCGGTAATTCTTTTTCCTGCGCAATATAATAGACGCAGCCTTTTTCCGCATTGACATTCGTTACAACCGAAGCTTTTTCCAAGTTGCAATAACCGTCTTTTTGGTAAATACAGTCACAGTCGCACGGTATTAATGTCATACAATCATCTCCCTCTTCATAGCGCCTCAAAATTAAAGTTTCGAGGCAAACGCAGCGTTGAAAACGCAAAATAACGCAATCTCACATCGTTTGTAAAAGCATGCCCGCAGCTTTTTAAGTAAAGAATTGCTATCTGTTTTTATAATGAAGAAACAAAGGCAAAATATACACATTGCGGGAAAGAAAATTCATTCATAAAATCTTCTTCTCATCTAATAATAAAACGGAGATAAGGAGATGGTGAGATGAAGAAATATATTGCGCTTGCGATTGCTACCGTCATAATGATTGCGGGTATTCTTTTTTCGGGCAGCGCTGTCATGCAGTCCGTGCCTTTTGTTTCCGTATATAAAGCCGCGCCTACCACAATAGAAGAAACCGTTGTCTGCACTGGGAAAGTGGAGTATTGTGAAAGCAGGGAAGTGCGCACCATTACCGGCGGAACCGTTTCAAAGGTATATGTTTCTCGAGGAGATAAAGTAAAAGCTGGAGACAAGCTTTGCGATATCGCGCTTACCTCTTCCAAAGGCAGCGAAGAAACAAAAAGCGCATTGAGCACGCAGGAAATCTACCAGGCGGTGCTAAACGGGAATTACAGTGTGCTCGACAACTATGACGGTCTGCTGGAAAACGCAACGCAGCCAGACGGCTTTGCAAACGGCGAATCCATGACACAAACACTCACTGCGCCCATCTCCGGTACAGTGGAAAAAGCCGATTGCTCGGAAAATGAATATCTTTCCCCAGGGGACAGCGCTTTTTCTATCGTTTCCGACGGGGATCTCCAGGTCGTCCTACCTGTCAGCGAGGTAAAAATCAGTGACATAAAAATTGGCCAGCCCGTTAAAATTACCGGAAGCGGCTTTAAAAACAGTACCTACAGCGGTAAGGTCACATCAATTGACGATGAAGCAAAACAGACGACTACAACCGCCGGGAAAGAAACGACTGTAGACGTCACTGTTAGCATAGAAAACCCCAAGGATGACATCAAGCCCGGTTATACGGCAAAATGCTCCATTGTATCCTCTGTAAAATCGTCTGCGCTCGTTCTGCCATACCAATCGGTCAAGGCGGATGAGGACGGCAAAGAATATGTATATATATACAAAAATGGAGTTGCAGTAAAAAAGTATATTACAACGGACGGCGAATATCCAAAGGGCCTTGAGGTTATAAAAGGAATAGAGGCAAGCGACTATATTATCACCAATCCCGACGGCGTGCGAAACAAGGCTGCCGTAAAGCTTAACCAACAGAGTAACGCTTCAGAAAGCGCGGTGGAAGGCAATGCTTGATTTGTTGTCCGGCGCGCTTAAAAACATTTGCAGGAAAAAGGGCAGGAGCTTTCTTACGATGTCCGGAATTGCAATCGGCGTAACTTCCGTTATTATTATAAGCTGTATCAGCTCCTGTGGAACTTCCGCTGTCAATAACGAGCTTGACAGCCTGGGGCTGGGCGGTCTTACTATCAGCGCAAAGGAAAACTCAGATTCGCCGCTATCCGACGACGAGCTCCAGACAATCCGCAGTGTGCCCGATGTCAAGGACGCGACGCCTGTATTAATACAAACGACCCAGGTATACAGCCAGAATGAAAAGCAGAGCGCTTTCGTATGGGGAATCGATTCTGATGCGGGGGATACCGTTTCGCTTCAGCTCTTATACGGCCGTTTTCTGAATAAATCCGATATCGGCAGCTGCGCGAAGGTATGCATGGTCGATAAAACCTTTGCGCAGTCTATTTATCAGAGGGATAATATTGTTGGAAAGAACATCTCAGTCCAATGCGGCGCCATAATGGAGGAATATAAGGTAATCGGCGTGATAAAGACAGGAAGCGGCCTGCTGCAAAACGCAATGGGAACCTATCTCCCAAATTTTATTTACGCCCCATATACCACAGTACGGGAAGCGACCGGAACACAGGGCTATCATCAAATTATAACCCGTGCGAGTGACGGGTCGGATTTGGACGCACTTGGAAAAAGTATTGTGCGAAAACTGAATGATACCTCTGGTTTGGACGACGGATATACCGCGAACAACCTGGCAAAGCAAAGGGATATCCTGCTCAATATTCTCGATATCGTCACCTTAATCCTGACCTGTGTGGGCGCGGTTTCTCTGATTGTGGCGAGCTTAAGTATAATGACGGTCATGCTTGTATCCGTAAGCGAGCGCACAAGGGAAATTGGAATTAAGAAATCAATCGGTGCAAAAAAAACAACAATTATGCTTGAGTTTCTTTCAGAAGCCGGCTTGATTTCTTTGCTCGGCTGTTTAGTTGGGGTTGTGTTGGGCCTTGCGGTTTCTTTTGCCGGTGCAGGCATGTTTCAAATGACCTTGAATCTAAACGCAGGCGTTTTACTGTTTACGTGTGTATTTTCCCTGTTGACTGGTGTCGTCTTTGGCGTTTATCCGGCAATGAAGGCCGCTAATCTTAAACCGGTGACAGCCTTGAGAAGTGAATAAATATATTTAATTTTTTGACTTGTAACTAAAAAGGTGTAAATTATTATCATGCATTTTTTATTTGACGCGAACCTTCCGCAGTCGTCTGTACAAACGGTCATAATATCAGGTGAATACCCGTGTTTTATCAATAGGGTAGAGGAGCTGGGAATCCGTGCAGTTCAAACGAGGCCCTGTTTTTCAATGCCTTTTCCTGAGCGTTATCACGCAGATATGCAATGCCTGTATTTGGGGCGGGAGCAGCTCATAGTCTTAAGGGAATGCCGTGCGCTCCAGGATAGGCTTAGAGAAAAAGGCATTCCTTTTATTAAGGCGGTAAACAATATAGCCGCCAACGAATATCCATATCATGTTTTGCTGAACAGCCTTGTTATGAAGCGGCATATTTTCTGCAATAAAAAGTATGCCGATCCAAAAATTTTAGAAGTTTGCGAAAAAAATAGCATAGAGATTATCACGGTGCGGCAAGGGTACGCACGATGCTCCGCAGCAGTTATTTCAGAAAACGCGTTGGTAACGGCAGATGAATCAATTTACCGCTCTGCTGTTAAGCTGGGGTACGATGTTTTAAAGATACAAGAAGGCCATATTAAGCTTCCGGGCTTTTCACATGGATTTATTGGAGGCTGCTGCGCATTGCTGGAAAGCGGTCAGCTATTTTTTACGGGAGATATAACACAGCATCCGGATTATGATGTCATTAAAAATTTTGCGCGAAATCACGGCGTATATCTAAATTCGCTGGACAAATGTGAACTTACGGATATTGGCGGCATGGTTTTATTAACGGAAAAAGAAGAATAACTATGTTTGTGACTTTATCGGTTATAAGAAAAATTTGCAGTTATGTGTTAGCTGCTATATAATTATGCTTAGGCCAGAAAAGCAGATAAATTTAGTGGGAGGTAAAATTGGCGTTATCTAATATAGGGAACACGCACAAAAAAACAGAGCGAGTTATACAAAATTAATATTTTGTATAACTCAGGGGAGGGCTTACAGAACTTTCTTTCCCTGTATGAGCTAATTTGTTAGATAAAAGCCGATTTTACCTCACGTCTTAATTTACCTTGTTGTTTTCCTGACATCCAGATAGTTATATATCAACTTTCGGACATCTGCAAATACTTCTTGTACAGCTTCAAGCTTTGCGTTGTCCTCTATAAAATGTAAATGCTGCTCATTGTCACAGCGCCTATAAAATAAAATCGTATTTTGCTTTTGCGTGATTTCATTTATAAGGCGCTGCTCTTTATTCATCATATACGCAAGCAACAGATTTTCCAGTTCATTTTCTTTTCTGCGCTCCAAGGATTATATATCATATCGTTCTTCCATAAACACAGAAACCCAATCGTCTAAATATAAATCCGCATTATATCACTTTTTAAGAGCGAAGGCCGTAAAGCTCGCCTTTTTCTTTACAAGCCATTAATTTTCAGATATAATAAAGGCAAGAAATTTTAACGAGGGATATAAATGGGATTTTTTAAAAAAGAAGATAAACCAAACACAAAAGACAAAAACATATATACGAGGATTGAATATGAACTAAACAACAATTTCAATCTTTCTGTTAAAAGAATAATACTTTCGGACGTAAAGTTTCCGGTAAAGGACGAAATAATAACAATAGACTTGTTAATGATATGTACGAAAGGCATCTTTATTTTTAAGCCGCTTGACTGGAATGGTGAAATCATAGGTAAAGAAAAAGGAGAGATGTGGCACACGGTAAAAGAAAGACTAAACAATCCCCTGTTTATCAATAAGGAAAACAAAATGGCGTTATCAAGTTTTCTAAAAATTAATGACGAAAAAATTATTCCCTATGTCGTGTTGGGAAATCGTTGCTGGTTAAAAGAAATTCCTTATTGTACGAAAGACTATATTATTACAAAAGAAAATGACCTCTATTATTTTTTAGGACTACATACAAACCTGTCTCTTATACACATCTCCGAGCCCACGAGACCGTACTAGATCT
>ENA-OYYP01001343-OYYP01001343.1-human-gut-metagenome-genome-assembly--contig:-NODE-1343-length-10796-cov-7.405083_pt1 | contig 10796 bp, 9 predicted proteins | sample MGYA00244067_ERZ653456 | MGnify/ENA primary metagenome ERZ653456 (study PRJEB26926, sample SAMN06165101) | human gut metagenome | biome: ENVO:00009003; feature: ENVO:2100002; material: ENVO:00002003... | reverse complement strand
GAGATCTAGTACGGTCTCGTGGGCTCGGAGATGTGTATAAGAGACAGAATTAAAATATTCTAAAAATCTTACAGCAAGACATTCTGCATAATTCCGAAATTTTATATTACACGTATCCCGGCCGGGCGGACATGCGGCCGGAAACCATGCCGAGCACGCAGAAAAAGGTATAAACCAGGCAGAACGGCAAAAAGGAGCCGCCCTGATGCAGGAAGGAGGTAAACAGCAGGCTCAACAGGGCGCCCATGGTAAAGCCGATTCCCTGGGACATGCCGGAAAGCCTGATTGATTCGGAAGGGGTCCGGGCCCGTTCCACCATCAGCGCCATTCCGCGGCTGAATACGGTTCCCGTCGCCAGGCCGAACAGAATAGCCATCCAGAGAGCCCAGTCCGGCGGGAGATACAGGATGCCCCAGCAGGAAAGGGCCGCCAATGCCATGGCCATCACGATGAGGAGCCCCCGGCCGCCCGTAGCCTTTTCCAGCACGTGCGCGGAAAGCGTGGCGGGCAGCTGGGCGAACATGGCCACGGAAAGGATGAACCCGGCATCCTCATAGCTCATGCCCCGCTGCCTCAGAAAGATGGGAATCCAAGTATAAAAGAAATAGGCCGCCCCAACGCGGCTCAAGTAAAAAACGGTAACCTGCCATGCTTTGCCGCTGCGCAGCAGGTTGTGACCGGAAGCCGCCGGATCGCTTTGAAACACGCTGGCCGGGTGCCTGAGAAAATAAGCGCCCCATACCAGCATTCCCAGCAGAATGGGGATAATCCAGATCCCCAGGCCGAAACGCCAGCCTCCCAGCATGTTGGAAATGGGAACGGACAATCCTGAAGCCGCAGCGCTGCCCACGCCGATCATGGCGCTGTAAACCCCCATCATGGCGGAAGCATGGTCAGGAAACTGGTGCTTAATCAGTCCGGGAATGGCCGCCCCGGCAATTCCCATGCCCAGCCCCATCAAAACCATGCCGCCGTATAACCCCGCTACGCCGTCCCAGCTGCGCCAGAAAATTCCGGCCACCGCCAGAAGCTGGAACCAGAAAATGATTTTCCACGGCGTCATCCAGCGTGCCACGCGTGGAGAAATGGGAGCCGCCACCCCCAGCACAAAGACGGGCAACAGGGCGAACAGCCCTGAATTTTCCAGGGAAAGCCCCATATCCCTTTCAATCGTTCCCAGCAGCGGATCGGGAGAATCAAACCCGGTACGCAGATTGAAGCACACGATTAAAAAGGCGACAAACAGCAGCATCTTTCCCCTGATGCCTCCGGAAATCCCTGCCTTATCCATCCCATGTTATACATCCTTGTCCCCGCCCCTGTTCAAAAGTAACAGCCTTCCGGCTGTCAGCGGTCCGGAAACACGGCATGGCGGAAAGACCATCAGGGGAAACAATCTCCCTGCGGTTTTCCATCCCCCCTGCCATGAAAAAGCGCCGCCGTCCCGGAGAACGGCGGCGCCCGAACACGCTAACCTCTTAAGCTTTCATTTGGCAGGGCGTTTGCCGTACACCAGCGTCCGCCTGCCGTCCCAGGAAACGGCTTCAATCCGCGTAGAACCTTTCGGATAGGGAACCGTGGTGGAGGAATTATCCCTGGAATCCGTCCCCACCATGGTGATGCGGACCATTTCCCTGTCTTTGTATGTTTCAAAGACGACGGCGTTTTTCCACACGTCATGGGAAACAATGCGCCTGTTGCCCTGCTCCGTAATGCCCTGGTTGTAAACGCCGCGGACAGGCAGGCGGTTCTTATATGCTTCCGCGCTGTTGACGGAAATATAGTAAATGACGGGGCTTTCCGGCTTTTTGTACTTCCTGGCGTAGGCAATCAGGTTCTTGCAGTCGGCCTCCGTGATGGTCATGCGGGCGCAGGTGTAGTCGTCCAATTCCTGGTCAATGGGTTTGAGCATGCCCGTTTTCCGGAAAAAATCCGTCAGGTCCTGTCTGGCGGCGTCGCAGGCGTTCTTCATGAACGCAAGCTGGAGCTCGCCGTCCTTCTTGCCCCTGGTATCCATCTTGATGGCCTTATAAAAGATATCCGGATAAAAGTCGGGATTACCCTTCCCGGCTACCTTGAAATACAGCTCAAGCTGCCACAGAGGGGCCAGCTTGACAAAATGGTCGTGCACCATCGGACGGTTATCCCCGCCGGAACGCTTGTCCGGCCCGCTCTGGACAAGCCAGTTTTCCCCCTTCAAAATGCCGTTGTTCAGATAGGCGTTGAAGCGGCCGCCAATCATGTTGCCGTCCCCGCCGTTGATGCGTTCATGCTCCAGGCGCATGCTGGAGGGATTCAGCATGTAATTCACGTAAGCGGAGTAAATGTTATTGGTCACTTCTCCGGTGGAGACCCATTTCATGGCGGGGCGCACCTGGTTGACGTGGCCGAACTCATGGGCAATCCCCCAGGCGCTGCCGGGAATCCTGTCCGGATTGCCGACCTCCTTCATGGTGCCGTTATGAAAGGCGGCCCCCGTGCCGTCCGCGTGCATGAACCCGTTCCAGATCACACGGCCGAACATCCGGTTTTTGGGCAGCATCCTGTACTTGTACAAGCCCATGATCTGCTGCTCCATGCCGATAATCCTGTCGTACAGGGCAATAAGCTCCTCCCCCTTGTCCGGACAGAATTGTTTAAGTTCCTCCACCGGATACACCAGATGCACCCGGCTGCCCACGATGTCCACAACTTCCGTGGGGGAGTTTTCCAGCATTTTCTTCCAGTCGCTGTTTTTGCTGACTCCTCCCACGAAAACTCCGTTCACCTTGCCGGACAGAATGGATAAATGCACCTTGGGAGCCTTCTTATAATTGGGGGTGAAATACTCAATGTAGCCAAGCCCCTTGTTCTTCGCCCTGATGATGTTGACCCCCTCCTTCAGCGGATAGGAGCTGTGGCCTCCGTCCCGCCCGAAGTTGTGGATAACCAGATTCAGCTTTTCACCTTTGGGATCCCCCATGACCAGCAACACGTCCTCCCCCTCCTCAAAAAAGATGCCGGTGGGATTTTCAAATTTGCTGTACTGGCTGGTACGCAGGCGTTCCGCCAGCTCCTTGACCGGTTCATACGGTTCCGCCGTAAGGGCGCGGGCCTTGCGGTCAAATTTCTTCTCCGCCATCCGCGTGGCGAGCCCACGCACAAAGGGGTCCTTGATTCTGGCGATGCGGTCGCGCGTGACATTGGGCTTCAACGCCAGCATGTATTCATTGGCGAACACATTGGAATCCAATGCTTTCAAACCCTCCTCCGTAATCGGCGCACCCCCTGCTTCCTGGGCGGAAAGCACGCCGCCGCCCAGCACGCCGCAGAGGGCCAGTAAAAGAACCCCCTTTTTCAACAATGGTGAGAAAATCATATTTGTTAAATAATACTGTTCAGTTTCCGGAATTGTTTCAAGGAAAAACGCCCGGCCCCTCCCATGCCCGGGAAAAAGCCCCTTTGTGTGACATGGAACGCTCAGGCCCAGGGAGAAAAACTGTCCATCCCCCTTGACGGGGGCCGTATAATGACGCTCGCAAAACATTTTTCCATATGAATACAGAAACACATCAATTTCAGGCGGAAGTCCGGCAGCTGCTGGACATTGTCATCAACGCCCTTTACAGCGACCGTGAAATCTTTGTCCGCGAACTTGTCTCCAACGCTTCCGACGCCCTGGAAAAACTGCGCCTGAAGCAGCTGACGGACTCCAATATTTACCAGCCGGACAAGCCCCTGGAAATCACCGTAGCCACGGATAAGGAAAACAAAACCATCACCATCGCGGATACCGGCATCGGGATGACGGAAGCGGACCTGGTGGAAAATCTGGGAACCATCGCCCACTCCGGCACCAAAAAATTCATGGAAGCCCTTAAGCAGAAGCAGGAAGGCGGAGCGGACCTGATCGGCCAGTTCGGCGTGGGCTTCTACAGCTCTTTCATGGTGGCGGACCGCGTGGAAGTGTTCACCCGCTCCTATGAACCGGAAGCCGCCTCCCTGCGCTGGTCTTCCGACGGACGGGAAGGCTACAGCATCGAAACGCTGGCGGAACCGCTGGACCGGGGCACCCGTATCGTCATCCGCCTGAAAGACGAATATGAAGAATTTTCCCAGGAATACCGCGTCAAGGAACTCCTGCGCCGCTACTCTAACTTCGTGGGGTTCCCCCTCAACTTCAACGGAGAACACATCAACACCGTCCAGGCCATCTGGTCCAAGTCCAAATCCGACGTGAAGCCGGAGGAATATGACGAGTTTTACCAGTTCATCTCCCATACGGATGAAAAGCCCCTGTCCTACATGCACTTCAGCGCGGACGCCCCTATTGCCCTGAATGCCCTGCTTTTCATCCCCAGGCGCAATCCGGAAATGTTCGGGTTCGGCCGCGTGGATGCCAACGTGTCCCTGTACTGCAAGCGCGTGCTGATTGACGCCAAGCCGGAAGGCCTGCTGCCGGAATGGCTCCGCTTCCTGAACGGCGTGGTGGACAGCGAAGACCTGCCCCTGAACATTTCCCGCGAAATGCTTCAGGACAATTCCCTGGTGCGCAAAATCAGCGACATCATCACCAGGCGCTTCATCAAGCATCTGGAAAAACTGGCGAAGGACGACAAGGAAACCTACAGGGAATTCTACGCGCAATTCTCCCGCTACCTGAAAGAAGGCGTCGTCACCTCCTGGCCGAACAAGGAATCCCTGGGCAAGCTGCTCCGTTTTGAATCCACGTCCACGGAACCGGGGGAAACGACCTCATTTGAGGAATACCTTACCCGCATGAAGGAAGGGCAAACGGCCATTTACGCGCTTACCGGCCCTTCCCGCTCCCATCTGGAAAACAGCCCGTACCTGGAAGCCTTCAAGGCCCGCGGCTATGAAGTGGCCTTCTTCACGGACCACGGGGACGAATTCGTGCTGGACTCCCTGTCCAGCGTGGACGGTAAGCCCGTCACGATGATCGACCGCGCCGACGTGGAACTCCCCGCCCTGGAAGAGGAACAGAAAGACGCCCTGCCCCAGGAGGAAGCCGCGGCCCTGGAAGAATGGCTGAAAGGACTGTACCCGGACAAATTCTCCAAAGTCACCCTGGGCAAGCGCCTGGTCAGCGGAGCCGCCGTAGCCCTGCAAAGCGGCAATGACATGGGGCCGGAAATGAGGGCGTACATGAAAGCCATGGGGCAGGAAGTGCCGGAAAGCCACCCGCAGCTGGAACTGAACCCCTCCAACCCTCTGGTGAAAAAGCTTTCCGCCCTGCGGACGGAAAACCCGGAACTGGCGCAAATGGTGGCGGACCAGATCGCGAATACCGCCCTGCTCCGCGCCGGCATGCTGGACGATCCCGCCGTGCTGGCCCAGTCCTCCCAGGCCCTGATGGAACAGCTCCTGCTGAAGTAGGGGCCCCGGAAGAAACAGCTTCCTTCCCCAACGCCGCTCCCTGCCCTCTCCGCCGGGGGCGGCTTTTTTCTCATCAGCCTTATAACAGAAAAACACTGAACCCCTTCCTGTCTTTGATGAAAATGTAAGATAGTATGATGCCATCTGCCCTATAGGAAATTAAGCAGAAGAGGTCACTTATATCAGGGCCGTCGAATAGTTAGTTAAAAATGAAGTTCATCGATTGATTTATTTAAAAGTTTCCTTTAAGGGTTTCTAAAATACTGTGCTGAATGTCCTGTTGGAACTGGCGAATACGTTCAATTTCATCTCCGTTGTCCTGTTTTAGCCGTTTCCAGGCTACTTTCAATCGGGTTCTATTAACTTCCCCGATACTGCTTTTATTTAATGTATTTTGGAAAAATTTATCAACCTCATCTCCCGTGTGAGTTTCTGCATATTTATCCACGTCCTTGATGAGCTTTAATACTAGGCGAGCTTCAACATCGCTTTCTAGGTTGGTTGAGCTTAACCCGTTAACCATCCCCGTTTTAACCGCCCGGGGATGAGAATAATCCTTTAGGAGATTTTTATTGCACGAGCGAACAAACGCAACACCAATAACTGCGCATACTACGTACCCGATAAGAGTTCCGGTCTTCATTGTTTTAGTTCTTTTTATAAGTTCAAGTTAGAAATCAATGCGGCGATTTTGATATTTCTGGGTGTCCCTAGCGTCTTCGACGCATGAGGCAAGCGGGGGGCTCTGATGTTGGCATTCAGGATTTTCCTCTACTCTATTATTCTCTTCACTCCTTCTCTTCATATTAGAGGCATATATTTAACTTATTTATATTGTTTCATTAATTTCTCCAGCCGGTCATTCCGCTCATCTTCTTCGGACTTGTATCCAGTCACAAGCTTTCTCAGTTTAAGAGAACTGTCCACCGTGGCTCTTCCACGGACAGTTCTGCTCGCTTTGATATCTCCGAAATCCGTCGAAGCCATATACTGGAGCGACCGCACACCAAGTATCATCATTACAATGTAAAATAGGATGGTAGTGCCGCGGGAACGACGGGAAGTAGCAGATACTATAGATATCTGAGATACCTTCCATACTACAATCCCGGAGAGGGTGGTAGCACTTGCATGAAATAAGATGTGAACTGGCATTGGCGCATTGGACTTGACAATCATGGAAACAAGAAAATTCAGAAAACCTGCTGCGGCCAAGAACCATACAAATCGGTTGTAGAGGATGAGTTTGCCAGAAGTCCTAATCCATTCTACGCAATAGGCCAGAAGGTCTATGAGATAGAGAAAGGCAGCGTAGCCAATGCAGATAACGGTATAGAGAGCAAGTAGCGGAAAGGCGAGATAAATGGCAAGTGATATAAAGAAATTGCCCTCGACGAGTTCATCAGGTAAGTAGTCTGGATTAACTATCAGGAAAACTATCTTGAGAATAAATATTCCAATGAAGAAGCGTTCGTAGTTGTCAGCGATTCCGTGCTTCCACAGAGTAAATGCTTTTTTGATATGGGCTGTCTTCATTATCGCATATGTTGGTTCGCTTTTATTCTTCTCAAATCCGTTTCTAAAAAATAACAATCATAAATATTTTCGGAATTATGTAGAATAGTCTTACCGTAAGACTCTCAGAACATTCTGGCTATTGATATTCAGCAAATTGCCCCGATGGGAAACGGGAAGATCAACGAAACAAGACTAAAGTAAATAATTCCGAATATTTTTTAGGAATTATAAAAATCTGTTAACTTAAATAAAATGAATAGAAAAATGGTAAGAAAAAGTCTCTATGTTAATTACCAACTGATTGGCTACCTTTAAAAAAAAGAAACGCCGCAATAACAATGTTGGCCAAAGGAACTAGTTTTAAAAACACCCACCATCCGCTCTCTCCTATATCATGAAGCCTTCGGACATCTGCAACAATATTGAAATATATAAAACAAATAAAAATAATAACTGTCAACACCAACATTCCTGCATCGTTCCCTGTTTTACTCCACATCATTACAACTCCACAAAGAAGAATACTAGCCATCATTGGCAATATCAGCAACTTTAGCACCCAATATTCAGATCTGGAAATACGACCGGAAAAACTGACATATTTTTTCAAAAATAAATTTCTATTCGCATTCCCCATTTTTATAGAAGCATTTCCCTCTATCTCTCTGCGGATTTTATGCATATCGGAAGCAGATACGGAAGACTTCAAAATCTCCTGTACGTCAGACGCATTACACTCTATTCCCAACTCATTATTCACGATGTCTGCAACTGCTTTAGAACTCGTTTTTGTCAATATTGCGACGTCCACAAGTTTATTGTATGCATCAATACGGGATAGCCTTTCTTCCGACTGTTCCATAACTTTTTTCATTGGTGATCTTTTTATAAATACAGTAACTATGCCTCTTCTCTCTTCCCTTTACATTACTCCCAGCTTCTTCAGCATGGAGATGGCAACGGTATTTCCCTGTTCCGCAGCCAGACGATACCAACGTATTGCTTCTTGCCTGTTTTTAGCGACTCCATGCCCAAAATAGAAACATGCGCCCAATCTTCTTTGTGCTTCTGCATTTCCTTTTTTGGCTGACAAAAAATACCAGTTTACGGCTTCTCTTTTATTTTTCCCAACTCCGTTTCCAAAAAAATAACAGTCTCCCAGCATCCTCTGGGCTTCCGCATCTCCCTGTTCGGCGGCCAGACGGTACCACTTCACCGCCTCCTGTTTGTCTTCCCTGATCCCGTTTCCAAAAAAATAACAGTCTCCCAACATCCACCGGGCTTCCGCATCTCCCTGTCCGGCAGCCAGACGGTACCACTTCACCGCCTCCTGTTTGTCTTCCCTGATCCCTTCTCCCAAAGAATAACAGTATCCCAGCATCCTCTGGGCTTCCGCATCTCCCTGTTCGGCGGCCAGACGGAACCACTTCACCGCCTCCTGTTTGTCCTCCCTGATCCCTTCTCCCAAAGAATAACAGGCTCCCAGCATCCTCTGGGCTGCCGCGTTTCCAAACTCTGCCGATTTTTTGAAACATGAGACCGCTCTCTCCGCATCTCCTTTATTCAAATACTGCTCCCCCAAATCAACCAGGCGGGTATGATTCAGTTCCACAGACTCGTTCTCATGGGCGGGCGTATTTTTTTCATTAAATAGCTGTACAACGCTAAAAACCGTTAAAGAACATACAGAAATGATGATTGCAATCATCCGCCACCATCTTCCTGTCCACCGGTTTTTCTCTATCTCTAATTTCGGATAATTATTTCCATCCGTAAATATTTGCTTCATGCTTGCCTTAAAACAATGAAAATCTATCAGGAAAAAGGAGAGCAGCAGAAAGACGATGATGAAAGATAAATAAGACCATATATTTTCAGAACAGTCCATCAACAAGAAACCTACAGGAATAAATAAGGAAAAATAAACGCCCGCATTTAATATCATACTGTTATATTTGCAGTCTCCTGCCATGTCCGCTGCCCGGCTGTCAGGAATACAGGCAGAAGATATGCAGAAAACAACAATTCCTATATAGTCTCCCCACGTCAAATGTTCCACTATTACCTTCCAGCTTTTTATTACTGCAAAATCATACAGGGAAACAGCAATAACCAGTAAGAATAAAGCCAAAGCGGCTTGCACTGTAGAAACTTGAGCTTCCCTTCTTGAAGAGAATAAAGACAAGGGCAGCAGGGCGATGGAAGCTGCAAAAGAAAAAATTACCCTGGCACTCAAACCTCCCAGCACTCCAACCAAAATACTCAATATTGCATGAAGCATACTCATTAACAATCAATATTTATGCCGATTTTCACCCATTTATCCTGATGATTCCGTCATTTAATATTAACTTTATTATTGAGAATCAGATAATCAATAGCGCCGGCAGCTTCCCTTCTATTCATTTTCCCCTGTTTGACGCGCAGGGACAAAACCTTTACCATTTTGGTTGCAAGAACCTTGTCCACCTTGCCCTGTTTTACGGCTTCCTGAAGGCGTGACAGAGATTCGCGAAAGACCTGAGCTTCCTCTTCCCCGGCAATTTTTGACTGGGCTTCATGTTCCGCCTGGTTGATGATTGTCTTGGCTTTGGCGCTTTGGCGTTTATCCCAGGCGGCAGCTCCCGCCCTGGCTTTAGCTGAGGGGTCATAAGTACTGGTAATTAAATCCCCACGATACCTGTTCCCATACTGGTCTGAAACGGAAATAGGGGTTATGCTGGTTCCAGTTGTAGGCGTTTTTCTGCTTTTGAACCGTTCAAACCTGGCTTTGGCGCTTCTTTCCCCTTTCCCGGAATGAGTGTAATAGCCAACTGCTCTTCCCGTTTCCAAGGTTCGAGCTAAAACATGTTCACCCATCAGAAAGACTGTTCCAAATATGATTAATGTGGAAATAGAGATATTCATTTTTACCTGTTCTAACGGATTCCCAATCCGTACACTTATATTGAATAATGTAGAAAAAAATCTAACATATTTTCATAAATCATTGTTTATCCACTTCCATCTCCTCTCTCGTTCTTGTTTGATTTTTATAGCTGTTATCAGCACATTTTAGACTTGTGTACGGATTGGGAATCCTCTGTTACAACGTTCTTCATGAACATACCTACTTCCTCTTTCCCAACTGACGCAGACCAGGCCGGAATCTTCCTCATCCGTTCCCTGGGCATTCCGCCCATGGACGCTTTCCTTCTTTTAAAGGATCTCCTGGACACCAGCCGCGGAAGAGGCGACAGAATAACCCGGGCCAAACGCTGCATACGGCTGGGAGGAGAGGCTCTTGCCGACAGGGAAAAAAGCGTATCGTTTTCCCAGGCTGTCCGCGCCAGCCTGGAAGCAAGGAAACACCGTCGTCCCCGCACGCTGCAGGAAATCCGCTATATGGCTGCCCGGATGATGAAAAAATGCCCGGAACTGGCAAGGAAGCAGGTCCGTTCCATCACTCCGGAAGATTGCGGGCGTTATCTCCGCAAAAGCTTTTCCACTCCCCGCCAGCGGCACAAGGGGCGGCTGATCCTGAGCGGCATCCTGAATTATTCCCTGAAGCGCGGGTGGTGCCGCAGAAACGCGGCCTTTCTGGTTCCTCCCCCCATCCTCAGGGAAAAACGCATCAGGGCCCTTTCCCTGTACGAGGCAAAGCGGCTTCTCCACACCGCGGAACAGTTGTTCCGAGGGGAATGCCTGCCGGCCTGCGCCCTGATGCTGTACGCGGGTATACGCCCCCACGAGGTCAAAAGGCTGACGTGGAAGCATATCAATCTGAAATCCGGCCTGGTTTCACTGGCGCCCACCCATACCAAAACGGGAGGGAGCCGCCATGTTTCCATCCTTCCCGTGCTGGGTTCCATCCCTGTCTCTTATACACATCTGACGCTGCCGACGATATGCAGTGTGTAGAT
>ENA-OYYP01001324-OYYP01001324.1-human-gut-metagenome-genome-assembly--contig:-NODE-1324-length-10949-cov-6.703874_pt1 | contig 10949 bp, 5 predicted proteins | sample MGYA00244067_ERZ653456 | MGnify/ENA primary metagenome ERZ653456 (study PRJEB26926, sample SAMN06165101) | human gut metagenome | biome: ENVO:00009003; feature: ENVO:2100002; material: ENVO:00002003... | reverse complement strand
CAGTTTTTTCTTCCATACCATACTCTCTAATTTTTTTAAGTTACTAACTGCATTTGTTAATTCGATGCAAAAGTAAGGAAGACTTCACCGGGAAGCTGTTAGAGAATGATTAGAGTGGTATTAGAAAGCTATTAGAATTTCTTAAATATGCGGAAGTTTCACCACAAAAGTAGTGCCCTCATCCTTATGGGAAGATACGGTCAGTTCGCCTTTGTGAAGGTGGATAATCTTCTGTGTCAAGGCCATGCCTATACCATTTCCGGGAGCAATATTCTTGTTCTCTCCACGATAAAACAGTTTAAACAGGTTTTCTTTATCCGTATCAGACATACCTACACCGTTATCAGACAAACGAATGATTGCCCATTGCTCCCAATAGGCGATCAGGACTGATGAAGCCCGGTTGGAAGAGTACTTGCAGTTATTTTCTATCAGATTCACAAAAGCGGTGGTCAGTAAATAGCTGTTTCCGATTATTGTCAGCACATTATCTTCTTCGGCTTCCTGCTCAAATACTAATTCGATGTGATAATCTGGATGGGCTTTTAATACCAACTCTCTGGCGTCCAGCAACAGTTCGTCCAAACGGACTTCTTCCATCGTTATCTGTTCCGACTGATAGTCCGCTTTTGCCAAATTCAATAATCCGTCGATCAGGTTTACAATTCTGTGAGAATCCTGCAATGCATTGCCGATAGCTATCTGATATTGCTCGGAACTCCGTTCTTTCAATAAAGCTAAATCCAGTTCAGCTGTAAGGGCTGCCATGGGGGTACGCAATTCATGAGATACATTACTGACAAACATCTTCTGTGAATTGAAAGACTTTTCCAGGCGTTCCAGTAAAGCATTAAATGTCGTACTCAATTCTCCCAGTTCATCCTGTTCATTCTTTACGGGCAATCTTTTATCAATATGCGATGCCGTGATTTTCTCCGCTTCTTTCACGATGTTACGTATCGGTTTTAAAGTGCTTCGTGAAAGGATATATCCCACAACTACCAATACGCTCAATCCACCGATAAATAGGAGAATGAGCATGTTTCTTAGCGCATCCCGGTTGGCGTATCCATAACCGTCGTAGGCTGCGGCGGTAACCACATAGTCTTTGCCTTCAAACGGATATACCAGTCCTATGGCCTGATATTCGTCCACATAGAAATTGATGTTCTTCCGCTGCAAAATACGCTTTATCATTTCCGGAGTTTCTTTGACAATATCGTTTTGCAGAGCATCATGATATAATATTTTAAAATCTGTTGTATAGACGGCAACCTCTACTTCATCAATAAACTTCTGATTATTCAGGTATATGGACTGCATGGTTTTGGCATCTACTTGATTTTTAAGGAATAAATGCGCTTTGGTTATAGCTTCACTTTGAAGATTACGAAAGAAAGCATTACTACGCGAGTGTTCACTTACATAGTAGACAGCCATCACAAAAACAAAGAATACCGCAGCTGTAAGCCCTGCATATTGTAGAGTCAACGTTGTCCTGATCTTCATAATTTATCAGTCAGTATGAAACCCATTCCAGCTTTGGTATGAATAAGTTTCGGTTCAAAATCCCGGTCTATCTTTTTGCGAAGATAGTTGATATATACATCTATGAAATTCGTTCCTGTATCAAAATGGGTGTTCCATACTTTCTCCGCTATTTCAACCCTGCTTAATACTCTTTCGGCATTTTCTACCATATATAACAGTAAGTTGTATTCTTTAGGAGAAAGTTTAATGGATATGCTGTTTCGTTCTACGTCTTTCCGTTGAAGGTCAATACGCAAATCTGCATAGACAAGTTCCTGCGGTAATTCCTGAGCATTACCCGCCACACGTTTCAATAGCACTTTGATTCTGGCATTTAACTCTCTGAAATCAAAAGGTTTCACCATGTAATCGTCTGCACCGGCATCGAAGCCGTCCAGTTTATCATTCGTCGATCCTAATGCCGTCAACATCAATATAGGGATATTGGGATTGGTTTTGCGAATTTCTTTCGCCAGTTCAAATCCGTCCATCTTAGGCAGAACGATGTCGGATATAACCAGATCGAATGTATGCGTCTGAAAAAGCCGTAAGCCCATCAGTCCGTCATAAGCCACCATTGTCTGATAGCCATTTTCTTCCAGTCCGTTCATCAGCAAACTTGCAACCCGGGGTTCATCTTCTATAATTAGTATTGTGTACATAGTAGGAAAGAATTCATTAATCTGAATGTATAAAACGAAACAAAAATAATGATTATTCCCCACTTATAGCCTTTTTCCTTGAAAAATCGGTGAGAAGGCCAAATAAAAAAGGTACCCAACGCAATGTGGATACCTTTATATGATTCATTTACATAAACCGGAAAATGACTCGTCCGGTTTGTGGACCATTTACCCATTTCGGTTGTGAAGAGGGACCACACAAATCGGTGGAGTTTACTTTATTACGTACCGGAGGAATCACGTTCAGGACAGAGATTCCGCTTTCGGGGAGAGTATAAAGCAAACGGTCGCGGCCATCACGAGGCTGATATACTCCGATATACGCGTCGGGAGTTTCGTTTGTCAGACTGATAGTGCCTTCTTTCGTTTGGATATTCATCCAGGAAACATTACCAAAGTATCCTTTGAATTCGGGATATGTAAAGGTCTCACCCGGAATAGGATCGTTATAGTCGTTTTCCCATACATCGTATTGCGTTCCGTGAATACGGTTTTGCCATACACGGTAAGGTCCGGCACCCAGCCAGCGTTTGCTGATTACCTGATCTTCAGGATAGTCGAAACGAATACCCATCAAGTCTACGACACCGGAGAAATTATAGGTGTAATCCAAAGCCAGTTCTCCACTCGGGTTAATTGTCCATTGGGCTTTATCCAGATTGCCTAGTTTATAATTGGCGGTAACAACCAGATTACCTCCGTCTTCTTTCACATCCAGTTTCGTAAATACGGCAGCATCAGGGAATTCGCTGTATGTGCGGTCTTTTTCTTTTGCTTTCTCATCATCATGGTTATAGAACTGATCCAATGAGCGGTCTGCACGACGGGCTCCAATGAAACGGGGGCCATTGGCGAAGTTAATCTTACGGTTATCTACAGATACTCCTTTCAGCTGTCCGTCTTTCTTTGAGAAGATGAACGTACGCTTATTCGCTTTCACAGTAAGCTCATTTTCTGTCTCTGTATAAGCAGGACGACTGGACAAGGGAGAAAGCTGTTCAGTCTGCTGATTCAGTTTGTTGACCGGGAAAGTCCAGCGCCAAAGTTCATGGCCGTATGAGTCGATTGCTGTCAGGAAGAGGGCGTCTGCATTGGGGAGGATATTTGTTTTTATATCCAAAATGCCTGCCGAATGAGCAACCACGTCACTGCCCTGCACTTCACCCTCTTTCAACACTTGAGCAACGGCATTAGAAGCATCTGTTGCCAGCGGGAATTTTACTTGCTTCCAAAGGAAACGGCAAGTATTCAGATTCAGATAATCGTAACGGTTTTCTACGGAGAATTTGCCATCAAATTGCTTGTTGATAGAAGTATTCATGATTTGCACCGGACTCCATAACTGCTTGATAGTGTAGTAGCTACCCTCCTTTTCGTGATGTGGTCCTACAATACCGTCTGCTCCAAAGTTTCCCTGGTTATCAATGAATCCGTCCATATCTACACGCTTCACACCTTCGTCTGCCAATACCCAAAGGAATCCACCGATACAACGGGGATGCTTGCGCATCATTTCCCAATAATCATATAATCCGGCACCATGGCCGCCATCGTATAAACCATGCAAGAATTCCGTAGGCATAAAGATTTCCGGTAAGCGCATGTAGTTCTGGCTTTCTCCGTAAGAGCGGTAATGCATGGTTTCAAAACCGGAGAAGTTACCTTGCGGGTGAATAACCGGACGTTTCTGCGGATCGTATTTATGAAACTCTCCATCCAGTTCGGTATTCCATCCTTTTTCATTACCATTACTCCACCAAATGATAGACGGATGATTCACGTCACGTTCTATCATGCCTTCAATCAGACGTACTCCGGTGGGAGTATCATACTTGCCATGCCATCCTCCCAACTCATCCATCACATAAAGTCCGAGAGAATCACAGGCTTCCAAAAATTCCGGGTCAGCGGGATAGTGGCTCAAACGGACAGAATTCATATTCATGCTTTTCATCAAAAGAACGTCTTCGATATTCTTCTCTTTACTCAATGTACGGCCACTTTCAGGACGGAAACTATGGCGATTGACACCACGTACATTGATGCGTACTCCGTTTATATAAAGTCCGTCGCTTTCGCGTACTTCAATCGTGCGGAAACCAAAATTTTCTGTTTCACTATGCAAAACCTTACCGGTCTTATCCAATAGAGAGAATTGCGCTTTATAAAGATTCGGAGTTTCCGCTGTCCATAATGCGGGGTTAGATACATTCAGTTGCAGGGAAGTCCAGTCGCCTCCTGCTTTTACAGGTACGGTGGTTTCCGTTATCTTTTTCCCTTTTTTATCTAAAATCTGTGTACGGATGCTCATTCCGTCATTAGAGATATTTGTGTAACAGTTGGCTCGGAAAGTTCCATCCATCTTTGCGTCAATGGCAATGTGCCGCAGGTTTACGGCTGGTTTCACCTCTAGGAACACCGGACGGAAGATACCGCCGAAATTCCAATAATCAGCACGACGTTCGGCAAGGTTCACACTGGCATTTTCACTCTCTTTGGCAACAGTGACTTCCAGTAAATTCTTTTTGCCATATTTCAGGAAATCCGTGACGTTGTATGAAAAACGATAGAAGGCTCCCTGATGTTTGGAACCCACTTTGCGTCCGTTCACTTTTACTTCCGTGTCTGTCATCGAAGCTTCGAATACAAGATTGACCTGTTTGCCGCGAAACTTTTCCGGAACTTCAAATTCGTACTTATACATCCCTTTTTCATCGGCAACGCCTTTAGGAAATGGCTTTCCATAGAAAGTGATTCCATACTGATAAGTGCCGAAGCCTTGCAATTCCCAACAGGAAGGTACGCCGATTTTCGTCCATTTGCCGGAATTGCGTCCGTCGGTACAAAAGAAGTCCCATTCAACCATATCGTCGCATCCGTGACCGGAGAGATATTGCCTTTCCGTTTGTGGAAGGTTTTGAGCAGCCAGGGTAGTTGCCAACGCTAAGGTCGATAATAAAGTGGTTACTTTTTTCATTGTTACTTTTATAATTGTGTTAGTTATTTATTTCTATCATTGTTTACTACTGATACGGAGATGCAGCGTATGTTCTTTCTTCTCTATGGCATATTTCTTCAATACACCCGGTCCGCAACTACTGTTTCCTAATCCAAGTACGGCAGCATCCATACTAAGAATGATTTCCGCACGTGGTTTTAAATTACAATCGTGAGTTTCTTCATAGATGTCCTGTACGGTGTAATGCAGGGCAGATGCAGAAAATACGTTTTCTACCGCGTCAACACGAATACCTTTATTCTGTTTGTCGGTCAGGGTCAGATAATGCACTTCCTCTTTGTTCCCACTATCCTGCGGACGTGGATAATGTACGTACTGTTCTGCAACGCTTCCTTTCCAAAGCCCTATCATAGCAGATGTTTTGCGGTCAGGATAGTTATCCTGCGGTCCTCTGCCATACCAGGTAAATGTATCATAAGCAGGCGCCAGACAGAATGCGATACCTAAACGGGGAATTTCAGGAAGAGCTCCTTGTGGCAAGAAAGTTGTTTTCAGATCAATCGTTCCATCTGAAAAGACTGTATAGACAGAAGTAGTCACCACTTTTCCTTCTTTATATAAATTACTAGTTTGAATCCGGACAATGGCCGCCCCGTCTGCACGTTTTTCATGGTGGAAAGATTCCAGATTTATCTGCGGATGATCCATTCCATGCAATTTCCAGTCTTTAGCCAACCAGTTTCCGAAGCTCTTGTCATTATCTGTCGGAGCACGGAAAACTTGAGTGACAGGCTGAACCGGAAAATCATCGGAGTGAGCCAGCATTTCTTTGTTCTTATATATAAGGGAGGTCATACTTCCGTTCACTTTCTTTTCCCACTGAACAGAAAAACCACGTCCGCTAATCAATAAAGATTTATCATCCTCTTCCACTTGAAGCGTTCCTTTATTAATTAAATCAGCAGAAGCTAAATCTCCTTTTTGCAAACAGAATTGTTCCCAGGCCACTTCATGTCCTGCCTTTGCCCAAAGAGCATCCGATTTCAAAACAATGCTTACTTTCAGTTGGCAATCGGAAAGAGGATTCAATGAACGGAAAGTCGGCAAATCTATTGTTCCACTTTCTCCTGGAGCTATTTCCGGCAATGTAATTTCTCCTTGTTCTTTCTGTTTTCCATCCACAGACAATGTCCATAAGCAGCGATAAGATGATAAATCGATATGATGGTTCCGGTTCGTCACTTTCAGCTTCCCATTTTCCATTTTCAGTTCAACTGGTGCATATACCTTCTTTACCTCCCAATATTTAGGCGTAGTTTCACGGTCACTCATCAGCAATCCATTAAAGCAGAAAGCTTTTAAATTCGGCTTATCGCCAAAGTCACCACCATAAGCCACCATGGTACGACCGTCGGGTAAAGTCTTGTAGATTCCCTGATCTACCCAATCCCATATAAAACCACCCAGCATACGGGGATTACTATATATCTCATCCCAATATTCCTTGAAATTTCCTAATGCATTCCCCATGGAATGTGCATATTCACTCGTCATCACCGGACGGTCGTCATTGGTACGCTCCGCAATCTCCAGCAACCGTTCCCAACGTGCATTTTCAGCGCGTTCTTTATCCTCTCCTTCTGCAATACCGGGATTTAAATATTCTTGTTTCACCCGGGTATAAAAGCGGCTGATAACATCGACCGTCTTCGGGTCAGGATTTCCGTCCACTCCCTGCGCCCCCTCATAGTGTACAGGACGAGTGGGATCGAAATCATGCAGCCATGCCGAAATAGCAGCGAAGTTCGGTCCGTAACCGCTTTCGTTTCCCATGCTCCACATTACAATACATGGATAATTCTTATCACGTTCCGCCATACGGACCGCACGGTCCATAAATGCTGCATGCCAGTCGGGGGTACTTGCGAGCGTGCCACGCAATCCGTGTTCTTCTATATCCGCTTCGTCCATCACGTACAATCCCAAGCTGTCGCATAGCTCGTACCAACGACTGACATTGGGGTAATGGCTGGTGCGTACGGCATTTATATTCGCCTGCTTCATTAAAAGAATATCCTGCAACATTCGTTCCTCGCTCATGACACGTGCCGTCCGTGGATCATGTTCGTGACGGTTCACTCCACGAAAACGAACCGGATTACCATTCACTAACAGTTGTCCTTTTTTGATTTCTACAGAGCGGAAGCCCACGGCCTGTTCTATCTGTTCTACGACTCTTCTTTCTTCATTTTGGAGAGTTAAGTGTAATTTATAGAGATAGGGCGTTTCTGCCGTCCATCTTTCCGGTGATTTTATAATAGCTGACAAACGTCCCATCTTACGCGGGCCACGCTGCGGATACCATTCATTCATCCGGCTTGCTTTATGCTCCAAATCAAGCATATCTTCCACATCGCCTTTCAATGTGGCAACTTCTTTGCCTGAAGCATCCTTCAGTACTCCCTGTAAAATATACCCTTTTCCGGTCATCCCTCGATATACACTGAATTGCGGATCAATCTGCAAAATAAAGTCTTCATAATCACCAGCAGACGCAGGAAGAGTGCGTACCGCATAATCACGGACATGAATATCCGGCGTATGTATCAGATGAATACTACGATGAATACCACCAAAACGCCAGAAATCCTGATCTTCCAGATAAGAACCGTCACTATATCGGTAGACTTCCAGTGAAATCTGATTTTCTCCGGATTTCAGATACTTCGTGACATTAAATTCGCTCGGTTCCATACTGCCTTGGCTATACCCTACCCGCTCACCGTTGATCCAAACATAAAAGGCGCTCATTACGCCCTCAAACCGTAGAAAAGTCTGTCCATTCACTTCCCATCCGGTCGGCAATACAAAAGTGCGGCGATATTGCCCTACCGGGTTTCTTTCTTTATACGTGGTATAGTCAGTTCTCGGTTCTCCCATCACCCGTGGAGGATCTATTTTAAACGGATAGCCTGCTGAAACATAGATAGGCGTGCCATATCCGTTCACTTCCCAGTTGGCGGGAACAGGAAAATCCGTCCAATCTTTATCATCAAAATTTATCTGATAAAAGTTCACGACTCTTTCATTGGGAACGGGAGTCCAACGGAATTTCCAGGTTCCGTCTAAAGAGATTGAGCCGTCTCCTTTCTGTACAGAGAAAGGGGTAAAAGTAGCTCTTGCCGGTTCACGGTTGATCTGGAGAACATGATGATTCTCCCAATCATGCATTGTTTGTGCCTGTGTAGGACTTACAAACAATGCGCCAAGCAGTAAAGTATATATTTTCATTCGTTCTTTTTTCTTCATATCAAGTAGACGAACGAAAGGGCATTTTGTACCCCTTTCTTTTACAGAAATATTAAAGAACAATAAAAGGAGTAACACTCTATAAAGAAAAGCTTTACCTTGTGGCGTATAATTACTTCTAATATTATGATGATGAAAAAACTACTATTTAGCAGCCTCTTTTTATTAGGCAGTCTCGTTTCACAAGCACAACACGAGTATACGATTGAAGGTAAAGTGGAAGGTGTAAAGGATGGAACTCTTGTTTCTCTTTTTCTACTTGACGGAAATGTAGGAAGTACAGTAGCCATGGATACCATACAAAACGGTACTTTCTTCTTCAAACGAAATGCCGGAGAAGATGGTTTAGACAAATTATCTCTAATGTGTACCCGTAATGATGATTTTCCTTCCATGTCGCTGGAGATTTATGCAACTCCTAATGCAAGAATCAAAGTAACCGGAACGAATACCTTGATACATACGTGGACAGTAGACAGCCCTGTAAAGGAACAAATAGAATATAATAGGTTTATTGAAGATTCACACGATTTATGGGATGAGTATCAACGTTTGTCTATCAAAGCAAGAAGTCTGCGTTCTGCCCCGGAAGCCGAACGGAAGGCTCTACGTGCGAAAGAAGACAGTATTTCAGCTTTAATCAGCAAACGTGAAATGAAACTGATGCAGGAACTTCCTGTATCAAACATTTGGATGGACAGGCTATATAAATTGAGCATGTCGGTGAAGTACAATCCAAATTTCTCTTATAAAGATGAAACACTGGCTTTGTATAATAGAATGAATGAAGCACAAAAAACTTCTATAACAGGACAGGAAATTACAGTTAATCTTTTCCCGCCTACAGTTGTGAAAGAGGGAGATAAAATGGCAGATACCGAACTTTTCGATTTGGATGGAAAGATTCATCATCTGACTGATTTCAATGGAAAATATATATTGCTTGATTTCTGGAGTAGCGGTTGCGGTCCTTGCATTATGGCTTTACCAGAGATGAAAGAGATTCAAGAACAATATAAAGAGCGTCTTACTATCATTAGTCTAAGCTCCGATACGAAAAGCAGGTGGAAGGCAGCTTCGGCAAAACATGAAATGACCTGGCAGAATTTAAATGACTTAAAACAAACAGCCGGATTATACGCTAAATATGGAGTTCGAGGTATTCCCAATTATGTTCTTATCTCTCCCGAAGGCAAAATCATGAAAATGTGGTCGGGCTATGGTAAAGGCAGCCTGAAATTAAAGATGCGTAGATATTTGGATGCGCCAAAGCGTGAGATGAGTATCACCGGGGACACCAATAGAAAAGTCGTTAACCATCCAAGTTTTGAATCAACCAATACCGATATTCTTGAAGTGAAGCAGGTAGAATTGACTGACACAGCCACTATCGTTCATTTCTATGCATATTACATACCCAAATACTGGATACGAGTCAGCCCGAATTGTAGATTGGTAGATGAGAAAGGTAAAACGTATACCTTAAAGAAAGCAGATGGGATTAACCCCGGTGAGCACTTTTATTTGCCTGAAAGCGGCGAAGCAGAATTTTCACTCACATTCGAACCGTTGTCTTCTTCTGTGCAATCATTCAATTTCACTGAAGGAACAGAAAAAAATGACTGGCAAATAAACGGAATAAGGCTTAATAAATGAGTATCGAATCTTAAAAAAGGAATATCGTATTAACATTCAATGTGTTGCAAATTAAAATAGCTGTATAAACAGGTACAAAAGGTTTGTTGAAATAATGTTTTCTTCAGTAAAATGGCTTTCTTTGTTATGAATTTAATTATTATCTTGTACATTGAACGAAAAATAACAAAATATGGAAGCGAACGGACAAACACTCTACAATGATGATTTGCTGAATATTCTGCCTGACGGAGTTATCATATTGGATATAAATAGAGAAGTCATACAACTGAATCAGCAAGCTCTTACGGAACTCCATGTACATTCGTCAGTCAATGCGATGATGCCTCTTCCGACCAACAAGATATTCAAGCTGTTAAATAAGAAAGAAGATATACTCTCGACCATTTTGGAAGAAATTCATCAGGGCAAAAAAGTATACTCACTGCCTGAACATACATTTATGCAGGAACAAGTTGACTATACACAATTCCCGATAAGAGGAGAATTTGCTACAATGGAAAATGAAGAGGGCGAAAAAATCATCTTGTTCTTTTTCCGTAATATTACAGTGGAACTGACACAAGAATATATATTAAATACAGCCTTGCAAAGAACTAGGATATACCCCTGGTATTATGACATAAGCCGTAGTGAATTTACTCTTGATGATCGTTATTTTGAACATTTAGGTATTCCAGCCGGAGAGAATAATACTTTGACAATGGAGGAATATGTGAATATGATTCATCCGGACGATCGGCAAACTATGGCTGACGCCTTTGTTGTACAACTTAGTGGTAATACAACTTTTGACAAAACAGTTCCATTCC
>ENA-OYYP01001311-OYYP01001311.1-human-gut-metagenome-genome-assembly--contig:-NODE-1311-length-11076-cov-6.007894_pt1 | contig 11076 bp, 7 predicted proteins | sample MGYA00244067_ERZ653456 | MGnify/ENA primary metagenome ERZ653456 (study PRJEB26926, sample SAMN06165101) | human gut metagenome | biome: ENVO:00009003; feature: ENVO:2100002; material: ENVO:00002003... | reverse complement strand
AGATCTACACACTGCATATCGTCGGCAGCGTCAGATGTGTATAAGAGACAGGACAGGTGAAAAGAAGCGTCGAGGATGCGGGAACTTTGATTTCATAAACACCTTGCGTATTGGATACGGCTCCGTTGTTGCTTTTGCCGTCCTTTACCACGACAACGACTCCCGCCAGCGGGGCGCCGCTTCCGTCGGTGATTTTACCGGTTACTTTGACGTCGTTCTGCTGGGCGAACGACGGTGTTGCAGACAGCAGGAATAAGAGGGAAATCGTCAGGCTGCCTATAAGCTTTTTGTACATGCTCATTATCATAAAAGGTTTCTTTTTGGTTAGTGCTTGTATCTCCGTTATAAAGGGATTGTCTGGAGGGGCGGGAGACACTTCGTCGCCTGGTGTGGTTTTCCGATCATCTTTTCATAGGTTTCAGGTTTTAATTTTTTAAATTTTTTATGTATTTCGAAGGAAAAGCGGACGCCGGGGACTTCGGACCCCGTATTGCAAAGGTCAATAAAACGGGGCGACCGGATGGGCGTCGTTTATTCGGAAATGGTTCCATTTCGTACGGAGGGGTAAAAAAAAGGAGCATATCCGGGCGCTGCGGGCGCTGCGCAGACCTGCGAAGAGTCCCGTCCGGACAAAATGAAACCTCCCTGCCGGTCGCGCGGGGCGACGGCGGGAAGGTTTCTGCGGGCAGATGCGGACGCTGCTCCGGCGGATACGAAAGCACGAGATATTCATAGCCGGTTCGGTCGGCTCCTTTCGTGCGGTTTGCGTCAGGATTTCTTCTTAAATTCGGATGGGGTCAGTTCGAAATGCCGTTTGAAACAGATGCTGAAATATTTGGGATTGGCGAATCCCGTCAGGACCGAGATCTCGGAGATGGTCAGGTCCGACTCCCGGAGCAGCTGGGCCGACCGTTTCAGCCGGACGTCCATGATGAACTCCTTGATCGACATGCCCGTGATGTCGTTGATCTTCTGGTAGAGGAGCGTGCGTCCGATCGACATGTCCGACACGAACGAATCCACGTTGTAGTCGCTGTTGTCCATGTTCCGTTCGATGTAGTTCATCGCCTTTTTCAGCAGTTCCTCGTCCATCGACGAAATGGTGATCTTCGACGGTTCGGCGATGTACTTCTTGCTGTAACGCTCCTTGAGTTCCTGCTGGCTGCGGATGAGGTTGGCAACCTGTTTGAGCAGGAAATCCATATCGAAGGGCTTGTCGATGAACACGTTGGCTCCGCATTCCAGTGCCTTGATCTTGTTTTCGGTGTTTTTGCCCAGAGCCGAAAGCATGATCACCGGGATATGGCTGGTCTTGATGTTCGAACGCAGCGAGCGGCATACCTCGAAGCCGTCGGCTTCGGGCATCATCAGGTCGGTGATGACGATCTGGGGGCAGATTCTCTCCGCTTTGGCGATGCCTTCGCTGCCGTTTGCCGCGGTGTATACGTTGTAGTGTTTCGACAGCCGTTGTTCGAGGTAGCTCCGCAGGTTGGGGTCGTCCTCGATGACCACGATGTTGCACGCCTTGCGGTCGTGCCGGTCGTTGGGAGCCATGACGTCGGATTCGGTCAGCAGGTTGTCGATTTCGGAGACCGTGTATTCGTACGATTCGGCGGCGCTGTCGGTCTTTTCGGCGTTGAGCGTGAAGGGCAGGACCACCGTGAACGCGACTTTCGAGTTGCCCGAACGGAGGGTGATGGTTCCGTTGAGGTTGCCGACCAGCTCCTTGACGATGGCCAGTCCCAGGCCGCTGCTGCTCTCGAATTGGGGACGGCGGTCGGAGAGGTGGTTGAACGATTCGAAGATGGCCTCCTTCTTGTCGTCGGGAATTTCCGCCCCGGTGTTGGTGACCGTGAAGGCGATGTATTCGGTGCCGGCGGCCGGCGGAGCGGACTCCGGGCGCTGGTCCTGCCGCGCCGGGTAGATTCTCACGCCGACATAACCGTTTTCCGAGGCGTACTTGATCGCGTTGGAGAAGAGGTTCGTGAAGATTTTTTCGATCACGTCGTGGTCGAACTTGGTGTAGAAACTTTCATACTGGGAGTTGAAGCCGGTTTCGATCCCCTTCTTGTTGGCGTAGAACTCGAACAGCGAGAAGATGCTGTCGATGAAGCGGATCAGATCGCCCGGCTGGCGGTTCAGGGTGATCTTCTGGCTCTCGATTTCGCGGAACTGAAGCAGTTGGCTGATCATGCGCTGGATGCGCCCCACGTTCTTCTCGATCAGGTGCACGTAGGCATTGCCCGGCGCATTGGCGGGCAGGTGTTCCTTGAGCTGTTTCAGCGGGTCGACGACCAGCGTGAGCGGAGTTTTGAGGTCGTGGGAGATGTTCGTGAAGAAGTTGATCCGGGCCTGGGTCAGCTGCTTCATGTTCTGTTCCTTGATCCGCTCCAGTTCGAGCCGCTGTTCGAAAATCTTCTTGTTGGTGAAATACCGCCAGATGAAGTAGGCCACCGCCGAGAGCAGCGCCGCATAAACGAGGTAGGCCCAGCGGGAGAGGAAGGGCGAGGGGTGCACCCTGAAGCCGAGCGCCGAAACCTCGTCGCCCCACAGGCCGTCGTTGTTGGCCGCCTTGACCTCGAAGACATAGTTTCCGGCGGGCAGGTTGAAGAACTGCACCGCCTTCTGTCCCTGCGGCAGCAGGGACCATCTTTCGGAGTGTCCCAGCAGGCGGTAGGCATACTGGTTTTTCTCGGCGTTCAGGTAGCTGTTCGCCGAGAAGCGGATTTCGAAATTCGACTCCCGGTGCGACAGTTCGATCACGTCGCCCTCGCCTCCGCGGTAGGAGAGCGTGGAAATGGCTTTCTCCAGAGGCGAGTTCTTGGCGCCGGGCACGGCCGGCCGGCTGTTGATAAGCAGGTCCGTAAAATAGACTTTTGGCTTCTGGTCGTTGTATTTGATCTTTCCCGGGGTGAAGAGGATGAAGCCGTCCGTCCCTCCGAACAGCATTTCGCCTTTCGAGGTCTTGTAGCAAGCCCGCACGTAGTAGGCCCCGCAGCGGTTCGGGATGTCGATCTGCGATTTGCGGATCACCCCGTCGGTATGGTCGTAATAGTAAAGCCCGTCGTTGGTGCTGAACCAGACATCTTTCGAGGGGGTGTCTTCGAGGATGCCGAAGACTGTTTTGCCCTCCAGCCCTTCGCCGTTCCGGTCCCTGAAATTGACGTAACTGCCGTTGCGGCGCAGCAGGTTGACCCCGCCGCCGCGGGTTCCGAACCAGATGTCGGAGTCGGAGGTGACGCAGTAAGAGCAGAGGTTGTTGACCGAATAGGGGGCCTCTGCGATGTAATGGCGCTTCAGAATCCGCCGTGTGGCGGGATCGACGACGTATGCGCCGTCGTGCCCGACGAGCCACAGGTCGCCCCGCTCGTCGTGGAACAGCGTTTCGATATGGATGCGGACGGCGTTTCCCTGTGCGTCTGTCAGCCGGACCGTCTCCACGCGTCCCGTACTCGCATCCTTGTACATCAGCTCGGCGTCCGGGTCGGTCAGCCAGATGCCCCGGTCGCCCTCCTTGGCGAAGTCATAGACGCTCAAAGGCTGTCCCGAGGCCGGATGGTTCATGTACAGGTCGGAGAAACGTCCCTGCCGTTCGTCGAAGACCCGCATTCCGCCGTTGAACGCCGAGACCAGCAGCCTGTCGTTTCCGTCGTGCCACAGCTTTTTGATCATGTTCGACGTCAGGCCGCAGCGGCTCTCCTGCGTGTAATAGACGAACCGGCCGTCGCGGCGGTCCCAGCGGTTAATTCCCCCCCCCCTCCGTTCCGATCCAGAGATTGCCCTCCGAATCCTCTTCGAAACAGCTGACGATGGGATGGTTCAGCCCGCCCGGCGTGGCTTTGAAATAGTCCACGCCGTTGTCCGCGAAGGTCATGTAGGCCAGTTTGCCGCCGTATGTGCCGACCCATATCCCGCCGTCGGGATCGGGGAAGATCGACCATACCGAATTGTTGGGCAGGGAGTAGGGATAGTGGAGGTCGGAACGCAGCAGCTGCGTGCTGGCGGTAAGCGGCTCCAGCAGCAGCAGTCCCGATTGCGTCGCTACCCAGATGATGCCCTGCGAATCGAGGTGAAGCTCCTTGGCGCCGGCGGATTTCTCGTATTCGAGCGGCAGTCGGAAATACCGTCCGATCCTGCCGTTGCCGTCGCATTCGTAGAGCCCGTCCATGAGCGTGAGGACATATACCGACCCGTTGCACTCCACCACGTCGCGGATCACGCAGCTGCCGCCGCCGACGGATGCGAAGAGGACGTATTGCCCGGTCTCCCGGTTCAGGCGGTAGAGATCGCCGCCCGACGCGGCGTAAACGTACTCCTTCGTGCACACCAGCGTCAGCGTCCGCCCGGGTGCGGACATCTCCGGAGGCATCGGATAGCGGGTCACGGCGGGCAGCCGTTCGGGGCTGAACGATTCGATGCCGTTGTTGCGGATCAGCCATACCGTCCCGTCGTTGTTCGCCGTGACCGAGCCGATATTGCCCTCCAGAACGAATTCGAACTCCAGCTTCCGGTAGTTGAAGCGCAGCAGCCCTTGGTTAGTCCCTACGTACAGGCCTTTCCGGTTGTCCGTGATCACCTGTCCGTAGGACCAGTAGGAATTCGGCAAGAGGTTCGTGACCAGGTCGGTCATCCGTACGAACGACGTGCCGTTGTACATGAACAGGGCGTCGTAGCCGCTGAACCACATACGCCCGACGCTGTCCTTGGCGATGCTGTGGATGCCTCCGTAATAGGAGGTCTCGGGCATGGTGTGGAAGCGGTAGTCCGGGATGTTCAGGGCATGGAGCGCCGGAGAAATCAGCGTTGCGGCGAAAAACAGCGCCGCAAACGGAATTTTCGTATATGCCTTATGTCGGGTCATCGTTTCTTCTTTAGCACAAAGTTAAAAGAAAAAGCGAAAAATGGATGCTTCGAAGCCCGGTTTTTCGGTTCTCCGCCGCCGGACCGGGCGCGCGGCGGGGAAAGCCGGGCTGCACCGCCCGGAGACGAAAAAGACGGCAGGGAAAACTCCCTGCCGTCTTTTTTATTGAATGAAGCGTTCCGGACCGGGGCGTGATTCCGGTGGGCGTTTACCGCCCCTGAAGCCCGCTTCTCAAGCGGGCGGGCGCAGAGCTGGATCGTAAGCCAGAATGGCCCGGCACCGCCCCTGAAACCCGCTTCTTAAGCGGGTTACCAGATGATTACGCGATCCTGTTCGGGCAGGAACATCGGTCCGTCGGCGATCGAGAAGGCGTCGTAGAAATCCTGCAGGTTGCGCAGCGTGGCGTTCACGCGCCATTTGCCCAGCGAATGCACGTCGAGCTTGGTGAGACGGGCGATCTCCTCGTCGCGGATGTTCTGCGCCCACAGCGTGGCGTAGCCCAGGTAGAAACGCTGCTCGGGAGTGAATCCGTCGATCGGGGCGGGAGCCTCCCTGCCTGCGAGCGAATTGCGGTAGGCCGTGCGGGCAACGCGCAGGCCGCCCTGGTCGGCGATGTTCTCGCCGAGCGACAATGCGCCGTTGGCGAAGATCGCAGGCTGTCCCTCCTTGGCGGGCAGAACCTCGATCGCGTCGAACTGCTTGACCAGAATGTCCGTCTTGGCCTTGAACGCGGCGGCGTCCTCGTCGGTCCACCAGTTGTTCATGTTGCCGTCCTTGTCGAAATTGCGGCCCTGGTCGTCGAACCCGTGGGTCATCTCGTGGCCGATCACCACGCCGATGGCGCCGTAGTTCACCGCGTCGTCGGCGTCGGGGTTGTAGAACGGCGGCTGGAGAATGGCGGCCGGGAAGCAGATTTCGTTGGTCGTGGGATTGTAGTAGGCGTTCACCGTCTGGGGCGACATGTGCCACTCGTCCTTGTCCACGGGCTTGCCCAGTTTCGAAATGTTGTCGGACGTATACCAGGCGTTGGCCTCGACGATGTTCTCCCAGTAGCTCTTCGCAGGGTCGATCTTCAGCGTCGTGTAGTCCTTCCACTTGTCGGGATAGCCGATCTTCACGGTGAAGGCCGCGAGTTTCTCCTGCGCCTTGGCTTTCGTGGCGTCGGACATCCAGTCGAGGGCGGCGATGTGCTGACCGAGGGCCGTTTGCAGGTTCTTCACCATGTCGAGCATCCGGGCCTTGTCCTTCTCGGGGAAGTACTTGGCCACGTACATCTCGCCGACGGCTTCCGAAAGGGTTCCGTTGGGCACCGACATGGCGCGCTTCCAGCGGGGTTTCTGCTCCTGCTTGCCCGACATCACGCGGCCGAAGAAGTCGAACGACGCGTTGATGAAGTCGTCGCTCAGGTAGCTGGCGGCTGCGCCGATGTACTGTGCGGCGAGATAGTAGCGGATGTCCTCCAGCGGGGCGGTTTTCATCAGTTCGTTGGCGTTGGCCAGGGCCGAGGGGGTCGTCACGATGATCTGCTCGAAATCGCCGATGCCCATTGTCTTATAGTACTCGGCCCAGTCGATGGCATCGTAGGCCTTCTCGAAATCGGCCTTCTTCGTGGGGTTGTACATGGCGGGGATGTTGCGCAGTTCGACGCTCGACCAGTTTTTCTCGGCCAGCTTCGTTTCGATCGACAGCACGCCGGCGACGGCCTTGTCGATGTCGGCCTCGGGAACGCCCGACAGCCGGAAGATTTTGCCCAGATACTCCTTGTAGGCGGTGCGGATCGACTCGTTCTCGGGATCGAGGTAGTAGTCGCGGTCGCCCATGATCAGGTCGGGCTGCGAGGCGTAGAGCGCGTTGATGTCGCTGTTCATCAGGTCGGACTGCACGCCCACGCCGAAGAACGGATTGGCGATCGAGGAGTGGAGCCTGGCCACTGCGGCGGTCAGCTGCGAGCGGTCGCCGATGGCGAGAATTCCGTCGACGGCGGCCTTGATCGGAGCGGCGCCCTCGGCGTTCAGGCGCACCGAGTCGAGCCCCATCTTGTAGAGGTCCGAAATCTTCTGCTTGACGCTTCCCGGCTCGGCTTTCTGCTGCGTCATGCCGGAGAACAGCTCGTTGATGCGCTTCTCGTTGTTGTCGCGCAGGATGTCGAACGAGCCGTAGCGCGCATATTCGGGCTTCAGGGGGTTGTTCTTCTGCCAGCCGCCCGTGGCGTACTCGTAGAAATCGGCGTTGGGGGCTACCGACAGATCGAAGTTCGCCATGTCGAGGGCCGGGGTCTTGGGGGTATTCTGACAGGCTGTCATGCAAGCCATTGTTGTTGCGAAAAGAATGATTTTTTTCATGTCGTTCGGGATTTGATAAAACGGGGACTTCCGTGAAAACCGGAAATCCCCGCCGTTGTAATTGTTACGGTATGCCCGGTTAGTCACGGATGGCCGCAACGCCCGGCAGGTCGCCGAATTCGATGTATTCGAGCAGCGCGCCGCCGCCCGTCGAGATGTACGACACCTGGTCGGCCAGGCCGAACTTGTTGATGCAGGCTACCGAGTCGCCGCCGCCGATGAGCGAGTAGGCGCCGTTCTTCGTAGCCTCGGCGATGGCCTGGGCCACCTCCTTGGAGCCGGTTGCGAACTTGTCGATCTCGAACACGCCCACGGGGCCGTTCCAGAGGATGGTCTTGCAGCCCAGGATGTGCTCGCGGAAGACCTTTTTGCCCTCCGAGCCGATGTCCAGACCCTCCCATCCGTCGGGAATGTCGTTGGCCGGCGCCTCCTTGGTGTTGGCGTCTGCCGAGAATGCGTCGGCGATCAGCGCGTCGGGCGACATGACCAGCTGCACGCCCTTCTTCTTGGCCAGCTCGAGGATCTCGAGCGCTACGGGGAACATGTCGGGTTCGCAGATCGAGCCGCCGACCTTACCGCCTTGCGCAGCCGCGAAGGTGTAGGTCATGCCGCCGCCGATGATGATCGAATCGACCTTCTCGATCAGCGCCTTGATCACGCCGATCTTCGACGAAACCTTCGATCCGCCCACGATGGCGCAGAACGGATGGGCCGGGGCCTCCATCAGCGAGGAGATGGCCTTCACCTCTTTCTCCATCAGGTAGCCGAACATCTTGTCGTTGGGGAACTGTTTGGCGATCAGGTAGGTCGAAGCGTGCTTGCGGTGGGCCGTGCCGAACGCGTCGTTGATATAGCAGTCGGCCAGCGAAGCGAGTTTCTTGACGAACTCCTTCTGCGGACCCTCTTTCAGGGCCTTCTTGGCGGCGTCCTTCTCCTCCTTCGAGGCGTCTTCGGCCAGGCCGCGGGGCTTGCCCTCCTCCTCGGCGTAGAAACGCAGGTTTTCCAGCAGCATAACCTGTCCGGGCTTGAGGTTTTTGGCCATTTCGGCGGCCTTCTCACCGATGCAGTCGCCGGCGAACTCGACCTTCGTGCCGAGGTTTTTCTCGACGGCGGGAACGATCTGCTCGAGCGAGTATTTGGGATCGGGATTCTTCTTGGGACGTCCCATGTGCGACATCAGGATCACCGAGCCGCCCTCGGCGAGCACCTTCTTGATGGTGGGGATGGCGGCGCGGATGCGCGTGTCGTCCGTCACTTCGCCCTTCTCGTTGAGGGGCACGTTGAAATCCACGCGGATGATCGCGCGCTTGCCTTTGAAATCGTAGTTGTCGATCGAGATCATAGCTATTTGATTTTTAAGTATTTTGTTGAAATGATTTTCGGTAAGTCCTAATTCGGGACAAATTTATGAAAATATTTTAAGAATCTGTTATTTTGATAACAGAAAAACAGGTGCCAATTTTTAATTCTTAATTTTTCATTTTTAATTGACGCCCGGCGTCAGTACTTGTACCGTATCCACTTGAACAGCTCCTTGAGCGACGGTTTCTTGCCGTACATGAAGATGCCCACGCGGTAGATCTTCGCCGCGAACCACACCATGCCCACGAACGAGGCGTAGAGCACCACGAGCGAGAGAGCGACCTCCCACAGCGGAATGTCGTAGGGGATGCGTGCCATCATAACGATCGGCGAGGTGAACGGAATGATCGAGAACCAGAAGGCCAGTTGCGAGTTGGGGTCCTTGATGACGACGAACATCATCAACAGCGCGAGGATGATCGGCAGGGTGATGGGCATTTGCAGCTGCGAGGCGTCCTGCACGTTGTCCACGGCCGAACCCACGGCGGCGAACATCGCCGAGTAGAGCAGGTAGCCGCCGAAGACGAACAGCAGCAGACTGACGAAGATCTTGACGATATAGCCCAGGTCGGTCATGGCGGCCACGGCTTGCAGCATCTCGGGGTTCATGCCGGACATCGAAGCCGCGTCGGGCATGCCCTGCTGCATGGCCTGGGCGCTCGCCATCACGTCTTCGGGCATCAGATGGGGCATCACCAAAGCTCCGACGCCGGCGATCAGCACGCCCCAGAGCAGCACCTGTACGATAGCCACCGAAGCCACGCCGAGGATTTTGCCCATCATCAGGTCGAAGGGGCGCACCGACGAGACCATCACCTCCAGCACGCGGTTGTTCTTCTCCTCGATCACCGACTGCATGACCATCGAGCCGTAGATCAGCAGGAACATGTAGAGGATGAATCCCAGGACGTAACCCACGCCCGTGGCCACGGCCGACGACTGCGCCTGCGTGTCCTCCTCCTGCGACTTGTCGTTGCGGAAGGTCTGCATGTTGACCGAGGTCTTCACCTCGTCGAGGATCTGCGAGAGGTTTTCGATGTTGTAGGCCTTGAGTTTCTCGGCTTCGAGGATGCGTTCGATCTGCCCCGTGATGTTGCTTTCGAGGGAGAGCGACGACGACGAGTTGGCGTAGAGCCGGACGTTGTTCGGGTTTTTCAGGATGTCGCCGCCGATGTAGAGCACGCCGAATTTGTCGGTCAGCTGCTTGCGGGCCTCCTCGGTCGGGAGTTCCGTGGTCTCGAAACGGATCTCCTCGTCGTTTTCGAGTTTCGGGGCCACCAGCCCGCTGTCGTCGATGACGGCGATGACCTTCTCGTCGCCCCGCGAGAACTGCATGATGAGCGCCGGGGCGGCCATCAGCCCGATCATCAGCACGGGCATCAGCAAGGTGGTGATGATGAAGGATTTTTTACGTACGCGCTCGTTGAACTCGCGCTGGATGATGATGGATATGTTGGACATGACAGGATGTGATTAAGTCGTTTGTCGTTGGTTTTCGAAACTCCTCCCCTCTTCAACGGGGGATTGTCGTCTGGCCGGAACGGCTTTTCATAACGAGCCGTTCACGGCTCTGATGAAAATGTCGTTCATCGAGGGGATGATCTCGCGGAACGAACGCAGTTCGACGGCGTCGTTGACCGCGCTGATGACCCCGCGCACGTCGGCGTCGCTCTCGACGTGGAGCTTGAGCGTCCGGTAGACCGACTCCTCCTGCGTGCCGTCGAGGATTTCGCAGCGGCCCGCGACGGCCTGCCGCAGGGTCTGCTCCTCGCCGCGGTAGGCCACTTCGAAGATGTTGGAGCCGTGGCGGCGGCGGATTTCGTCGACCTCGCCCGAGAGGATGTTGCGCGATTTGTTGATCAGCGTGATGTGGTCGCAGATCTCCTCCACCGAAGACATGTTGTGCGTCGAGAAGATGATCGTCGCGCCCTTGTCGCGCAGCGCCAGGATTTCGTCTTTCAGCAGATTGGCGTTGATCGGGTCGAAGCCCGAGAACGGTTCGTCGAAGATCAGCAGCTCGGGTTCGTGCAGGATCGTGACGATGAACTGCACCTTCTGGGCCATGCCTTTCGAAAGTTCCTCCACCTTCTTGTCCCACCACTCCTGGATGCCGAACCGGACGAACCACTGCTTCAGCCGCACGACGGCTTCGCGGCGCGAAAGGCCCTTGAGACGGGCGAAGAAGACGGCCTGTTCGCCGACCTTCATCTTCTTGTAGAGACCCCGTTCCTCGGGCAGATAGCCGATGCGGTAGATGTCGTCGGGAGCGATCTCCCGGTCGCCGAACAGCACGCGGCCCGCGTCGGGCGCCGTGATGCGGTTGATGATGCGGATCAGGGTCGTCTTGCCGGCTCCGTTGGGTCCGAGCAGTCCGTAGACCGAACCTTTGGGGATGGCGAGCGATACGTCGTCGAGCGCCGTGTGCGAAGCGTAGCGTTTGGTGACGTGTTCTACTGTGAGTCTGTCTCTTATACACATCTCCGAGCCCACGAGACCGTACTAGATCTCGTA
>ENA-OYYP01001246-OYYP01001246.1-human-gut-metagenome-genome-assembly--contig:-NODE-1246-length-11436-cov-6.248133_pt1 | contig 11436 bp, 12 predicted proteins | sample MGYA00244067_ERZ653456 | MGnify/ENA primary metagenome ERZ653456 (study PRJEB26926, sample SAMN06165101) | human gut metagenome | biome: ENVO:00009003; feature: ENVO:2100002; material: ENVO:00002003... | reverse complement strand
ATACCAGGATATTCTCCGTCTTTTTTAACGGGGCCCGCCTCGCGTTGAGGAAACCTGTGCATCGGCTTTTGTACCACACCCACTCATAGCGGAGCATGGACAGGTTGGATGCCCCCAGCACCTTGTCATAGGGGCATTGTGCAAAGAACAGTACAGCGCCGTCCGGCTTGACTGCCCACTTGACCGCCTCCCACAGCTCCGGGAGCGGGAGCGGCACATCCCAAAAGTTCCGGGTAGTGCCATAGGGCGGATCGGTCAAGAGCATATCCACCGAATGACGGGGAAGGGAGCGCAGGCCCTCGATGCCATCCATCAGAAACAGCCCCTCCGTGAGCCCCGGGGACTTCGGGACAATTTGTCCCAAAGCCGCCTTATCGGTCATCCCTTGCCTCCTTGCCCTTCGCCGGGACAGGCCGGGCGGCGTTTTCACGGGCGGCCTGCGCCCGCCCTTCAGCTAACTGCTGGGCAATCGTCTTTGCGTCATCCCTTCCGCCCAGCAATTCCCGCTTTTGCAAAACGGCTTCTGTTTCCGCCATAAAGCGGGCAACATCCGCCTCGTTAAAGTCCTCCGGCGCTTTTCCGTACCACAGGCGCGTCCCGTCGGGCCCATATCTTCTCGGCATATAACACCCCTTTCCTTAATGCGCTCCAAAGATGCTTTTTGAAATTGTCCCGGTTTTGAACAGCATAAAGCAAAGCAAAACCGTATAGCCCACGGCTCCCCATATTGCGCCGATGGGATCTCCGCCTGTGGCGATCCCTTGAATGAGCACCGCATAGATGCCCACGCACAGCAGGATCAAAAGCCCCTGGAAACCGATGGCGAACAGGGACTTCAGATAATTCTGCCCCATGCTCCCCATTTCACGGTTGGACAGGGTAGCCACCGGGATGGGCGCTAAACTGGTCAGCATATATATTTCCAGCATACGGCCATAAATCAGAACGAAAATCACGATATTCAGTGCGGTCATGGTAAAGCCGATAAAGATCGACTGGAGCCACAGGCCCAAAAGGGAACCCAGCCCCATTGTCTCCAGCGTGGCCTCCAAATCCGCCAGCATATCCGGCGAAATATCCGTGGAGCCCTGGATCACCCCCGCCGAGCTTGCAATCACGCTCTGCGACACATCAAAAATCGCGTTGACGATATTGAATGTGTTGGAGAGGATCAGGATGGCCGCCGCCGTTTTGAAAATCCACTTGAAAAACATCCAAGTGTCGATGTCGTGTAAGTTATTGCGGTCTATGAGCATTTGAATGAGCTCGTACACCGCCACATAGGTTAGGACTAACCCGGCAATCGGTAAAATTACCGTTTCGGAAATCTGGCGGATAAGGGAGAAAACCCCGGCGTTCCATGCCGCCGGGGTTGTTCCCACCTCTCCCGCAATCTCCCCGACTCGGGCGTTTACCGTATCAAACAGGCCGCTCAGATTGCCTAAAATGCCTTCAATGAGCAGGCTTTTGAGCCAGTCGGTCAGCCAGTCGGTGAGAAATCCCATAAGCCGCTACCTTAAAACAGGCCGGACAGCAGAGGGATCAGCGTAGTGCCGAGCAGGATGATGCCGCCGCCCGCCATGAGCTGCTTCATGCCCTGGCTTTTGGAACCTGGATTGTCGGAACCATAACCTTCCAGGAGGTTGACAACGCCCCACACGCCCAAACCAGCGCCCAGCGCAACAACGAGAGTCTGCAAAGTATCAATAGCGGAAGAAAAGAACTGCATAGAGCCTCCATTTCTCCGGGTGTTCCCCGGCCATGAAAAAAGCCGCCATCACTGGCGGCAGGTTACAGCTTCGGGACACTTTGTCCCAAAGCCCATTTATGCAAAGGCGTCTGGATCGTCGATGTCATCATAGTTGAGGATGTCCTCGTCCTCTTCCGTGAGCGCATCGTCCGGCACAGCCACCTCATACATCTCACACGCCTCGTTAAGCCCTGGCCGCCTGCGGCGGTTTATGAGCTTGTCGAGGTCAAAAGCGTTTTTCTGTTTGTCGGCTTCAGCCGTGTATTTATAATTCGGGTGCTTTTTCAGATCATACTTCGGGGAGTAGAACGGGGGCAGGCCCCGAAGCTGTAAAATGCACTTGTCCCCGGGCATGGTAGCCAGCTCGCTGGGTGTCATCAGCTCCCGGCCCAGCCGCTGGTTATTTTGACTGTAGCTTTCCGACTGCCCACGGGAGCGGCTGTCGGTCTGCATGGAGATGGTGGCTTTCCCCAGCCAGTTTTCCGATATTTCCTTGATGGTGCTGGCCTCACGGCCTCCCAGGAATACCACGCTGTCCATATTTCCGAGAATTGTCTCCGCGTGTTTATCGTAAATGGCCTTGCACTGCGCCAACTGCTGGTAAAAGAGCGTCAGCGATACCTCGCGGGAGCGGATTACGGCGCAGATTTTTTCGAGCTGGGGCACTTGTCCCGTATTGGCCGCCTCGTCCCACAGCACCCGTACATGGTGGGGCAGGCGGCCTCTGAAAACATTGTCGGCCCGTTCACACAAAAGATTGAACATCTGCGAAAAGGCCAGCGCCACAAGGAAGTTATAGGTCTGCGTGGTGTCCGAAATGATAAAGAACACCGCCGTTTTCCGATCCCCGATGCGGTCAATCTCCAGCTCGTCATAGGCCATAATTTCCCTAAGCTGGGGGATGTCAAAGGGCGCAAGGCGGGCCCCGCAGGAAATCAGGATCGACTTTGCGGTTTTGCCGCTACTTAACTTATATTTGCGGTACTGTTTGACCGCAAAGCAGTCCGGCTTGCGCTTTTCCAGCCCCTTGAACATATAGTCCACGGCGTTTAAGTAGTTTTCATCGTCCTCCTTTACTTCCATGCCGGAAATCATATCCACCAGCGTATTCATGTTCCGATCCTCGGCAGGGCCCTCGAAAATGATATAGGCAATCAAAGCGCAGTACAAAAGCGTTTCCGCCTTCGTCCAGAACGGATCGCCTTCCTTGCCCTCGCCTTTGGTATTGGAAATCAGCGCATCCACAAATTTAAGGATGTCGGCCTCATTCTTGATGTCGGGTAAGAGACTGGCATTGCTGCCAGCCCCTCCCCTAAGAACCGTACGTGACAGTTTCCCGTCATACGGCTCAAGCCTATCGTAAGGCCTCGTGTAAAACGAAACCCGGCTCAAATCAAGTAGTCCGGCTCATGCAGATTTCGATGACACCAGGGATGTACCATAATAGCAGGCCACTTCCTGTTGTTTTCGGTGATAAAATGCGTCTTAAATCCTGTTTCAGATGTAATTCTTTCTCCGCATACAGGGCAGCACCGTTTTTGGTTGTTCCAAATTTTAACGAGTTTTTCTCGTCCTTTGGTGCTGTTCAGCATTCTTTCCCCGTCACGTTCCTCATAATATCCCGTCCATTTTTTATCGAATGGGTTGGCTTCGGCGGTGATTTTCTTGAATCGGATGATTTTAGTATTTGCCGCGTATTCCAGCTTGAGGTATTTTTCATCGAAATCTTTACCGCGGAAAGCAGGCTCTGCTGCAAACGTCCACGTCCGGTTATCAATATGGTGCCAATATTTGTTGGCAATCCATTTCCTACCTTTTCGTTTGTGTCTGCGGCAAGCCCACTTCCATAGGCACTCGAAAATCCTGTGGTCAACTAATCCAAAAATATCCGCAGAAACTACATAGCGGTGGTAGTTGACCCAACCGCGAATCACAGGATTTAGTTTGCGAATGAGCAAGTCCTGCGTGGCGGTTTTGTTCTCCTTAACAATAGTCCGCACTTTTTTGAGGAAAGCTTTTACTGCATTCTTTGACGGCTTTATAAGCAATTTTCCGTTGTATTTCCGAATGTTCTGCCCAAGAAAATCAAAGCCGTCGCTGATATGTGTAATCACCGTTTTTTCCTCTGAAAGTTGCAGGCCGCGTTCCGCCAGAAAGTCCTTGATAAGCGGCATAACCTCGTTACGCAAAGTTTCCGGGCTTTTCCCGGTGACGATAAAGTCGTCGGCATATCGCACGAAATTAATCTGGTCGTAGATGGTTTTACCTGCCACCGTCCGTCTCATCGGGAATCTTTCTTTTAGAATCCGCTCCAGACCGTCCAAGGTCATGTTCATCAAAACTGGCGATATTGTGCCGCCCTGTGGGGTCCCTTCCTCTGTCGGAAAGATTTTTCTGGTTTCCACAAAGCCACATTTCAGCCATTTTTCGAGCATTTCCTTGTCCATTGGGATATTTTTCATTAACCAGCTATGACTGATATGGTCAAAGCACCCTTTAATATCTCCCTCCAAAATCCATTGAGGCGAACCGGCTCTGCACAAATCGTTAAAGCATTGCCCGATGGCATCGTGTGTGCTTCTTCCAATTCTAAAGCCGTAGGAGTTCGGGTCTGCCAGAGTTTCTGCCAATGGTTCCAGTGCAAACTTATATAATGTCTGCATGGCGCGGTCTGTCATCGTTGGAATATTCAGCGGGCGTAATTTTCCGTTTTTCTTCGGGATATACACCCGTCTGAGAGGTTGGGGCTTATAGCCCCGGCGTTTGAGTTTGTCAATCGCCTCGAATTTGCCTTTTGGCGTTTTCCATAATTCATGGTCTACACCAGCGGTATTTTTGCCTTTATTACTTGTCACACGTTTCACTGCCAATGCCTTGGCATAGAAAGAGTGCGTCAACAGCCATTGCAGAGTTTTCACTTTGCTGTAATGACCGTCTTTTTGAGCCTTTACGATACGCATTTGCAGCTTTTTAACATAGGCCTCCGCTTTCTTCCAATCAATGGATTCCCAGCTTCGTGCCCTGTCAGCAGGCGCACACAGTTTCCTGTTCATTTGCAATTCCTCCTCTCAAAAGTTCTGTAAATTCTCTCGTAAAGATAGACCTGCTGGAAGTCAGCCCGCTTTCGCGTGGGATGCTGTTTCAATCCCTATCCGTCCTCATTACAAGGTCGGCGTTCGCTTTTTCCAGCGTTCCTTACCCGCGTTTCTATCGGCTTTCCTTGCGGTCAGCTTTCCGAATATACGGAGAGAGCGCGGGCTTAACACGTTTCACGTAATCAACCGTGTAGGTTAGGTGCCGCCTATCCGCCGGCAGTCATGTTTGTCCATGTGTTCCCAGCTTACAGGAGAACATCCGACTGCACACCTTTTGGTTCAGGCCTATCAGCAACTTTAGCCTGGTTCCCGCTAACGACGTTTAACAGCGATTTACTTACATTCACCATACTACACAAGCCAAGCTCCCCAGCCGGACGTTGCTTCCAGCTTTTCGCCTCTGCCTCGAGGTTTCGGCTTAACCCTTTCGGGAGGGCTACCTTTTCTCGTCATGCTGCCTCACGGCCGTTGCCAGCCGCTTCGGTGACGATAGGCTACTGCTAATGGAATAACAGGTTCGGTCAGCGCCGAACAGTTTAATTACGCGACCTCGTGTCGCGCATAGGCGAAAGGGTTATAGTGCATGGACTTCTTGAAGTTGATTGTATTTAGGACCTTGATTCGGTACGGCTCATAAATGACCTTGCCGTGCTTATCCTTCATGGGCTTTCCGTCTTTCCCCGGCTTGGGTGCGCCCCTTTGGAGCATTTTTCCGCACTCCACCAGAATTGATAGCGATAGGTAAGGCTTTGAAGTAATCTCCACCTTTTCCCCCGCTCTACACCGTACATGATGTTTTCGCATCATACGGCGTGCCATCATACTCAAGTAAATTTATAAGTTATCTTTTCTTAATTGGTAGTAATCCATAATTTTCACGCAATCGGTTGAATCTCCGTCTTTGCTTGTCGTCCATATTGAATTTCTTCATTATTCTGATAGTTTCTGAAATATCCTCTGTCATAACAGCTCGCCATACTTCCTCTGAAATAAATGCGATATTAGTATGCTTATCTGTACCACCTTCACCTACTGGAATTTTCCTTATACATTTCATTTGATGTACATTCAGCCTATTTCCCATGACATAGCAGTTCCCCTGTTGCACGAGGTATGCAGAAATACTATTATCATTAAATTCAATGCTTTCATTAGGATTCCTATACTTCATCACATTTCGTAATTCCTGTGTTTCTACACATTGGACAGATTTATGAATCTTTTCTCTTCCTTTTGCTGTATAGCTGGTAATATCTTGTGAGAAATTTATAGGATGTTTGTGATGAACTCCTGTAAGTGGCAGTAGTGGCATTTTGCCTACTGTTATAATTTTGGTTTCTTTCTTGATTCCTACAGTTTTCTGTTGAAATTCATAGGGCGTTTCCGCAAACGGAATTGTACTTCCAATACATGATAATCTGGTTCTAAAGGTTGGTAAGAGAGCGTAATTAACATCCGTTAGATTGTTATATATGTTGGTAGCAATACAATAATAATTCTGTATTCCTATCACTGCCATGTTATAGGCATTGATTCTACCAACAGTTGTGTGTTTTCTTATATTAATCACTTTTGCCTTTAATTCAGCAGTAACCTTTTTGATGGCTTTATCGCTCATATCAGTTTTAGCAATGTATCCATATCTGGTCTTGCCTTTTGGCAGGACTTTAATTTTGAATCCCAGAAAATCAGAAGAGTTCTTTCGGAGATTAACAACTTTGGATTTCTCCGGACTAATGTCGAGTTTTAATCTTGACTTTAAAAAGTCTATTGTCGCATGATAATATCTTTGTGCATCAGTATAACTTCTGCACATAATTTTAAAATCATCAGCGTAACGCACCACATACCCATCTTTTAGATTTGTATATTTTCGTGCATAACTCAGCCAGCCCTTACTTCCTTTCATGTTGCCTTTCTTCACTCCATTTGGTGTAAAAGTCTCCCACTGGCTACTTACCCACCAATCAAGTTCATTCAGCACAATAAGCGAAAGTAACGGACTAATCAGCCCACCTTGCGGTGTACCCTTGTCCGGTATTCCTTCTCCTTCAATTTCTGATTTTAATATTTTGCTAATGATACATAGCAATCGTTTATCTCGTATACCTAATGTCCATATCTGTTTTAGCAGCTTTCCGTGGTTTACATTATCAAAGAAGCCCTTGATGTCCACATCCACACAATAATAATGTTTATACATATTTACCATGCTGACAACTCTGCTGACCGCATGGTGGGCATCTCTATTTTGCCGGAATCCATAGGAGTGATTATGAAACTTAGGTTCACAAATCGGCTCTAACACCTGTAAGATACACTGTTGTATCAGTCTATCCCAGATACATGGAATCCCTAACGGACGCTTTTTATCGCTTCCGGGCTTAGGAATAAAGACCCTCCTGACTGATTGCGGATGATAATCTGCTAATTGTTTTCTGACAGTTTCAATTACTTCCCTGTCCGATAGACCTTTGATATCCTCGATTGTTTTACCATCTGTACCAGCGGTTTTACTTCCGCTATTGGTTTTTAGGTTTCGGTATGCCAGGCAAATATTCTGCTCTGAACCGATAATTTCTAATAACTTATAAAAGTTGTTACCATTTTTGCTCTGCTGATACAACTCATCGAATGCTTTCTGCATATCGTAATATTCGTTGTACCGGAGCTTAGCTTTCTTTTGTATGGTCTGTAACCTCCTATCTGGGAGTTATTACATCTCTTAGTCTTACTCGAACCCATACCATTTGTAACTTATTTACTCTAATGTATGACTAGTGGCTATCCCTCCACCGCTTGTTATCACGGTTTCATCGGTACTATGCCACCGCTTTCACTGACATTATCTCCCTTATATCATCGCTAATCTCACGATGACTTTCCCGTTCGATACGTTTCATAGACAGTAAAATCTCCACGCTGTCAGCTTACGACGTTCCGAATGCGTTATCTGTTCATATATACCCGTAGGTTCCCATCTCTGAGCCTGCTACCACATCAATGCCTGTAACATTGCACGGATTTTCATAAAGGCAGAAGTCTTACTCACCCGCAGTAGCAACACTAGTTGTGTTACTAAGCATTTCTACTTAGTCCCGATATAGACCCGTACATTCGAGGGTTCGTCAGTGGATTATGTAACATCCACCATTCTAACCATAGGTATTTTATAGACTCCCGGCATATAGGATACACCATCCACCTCTGGACAGCTTTCGTCAACTACTATTGTTACGGTATCTCTCTGCCGACTTCACCGGGCTTCTGACATTTCAATGTTTACTCATTTCCATGCCAGCCGGAGTATTAGAGTAGCCTTTCAGGGCGTTACCCCTTCATTCGACTATTCACGCATTCAGTTCTCCAACTCGAACTAATTTCATTACAATAAACAATGATTCAGTTGAGATGTGCCAGTCCTTTTCAGACTGGAACGTCTCGCACTTCCCTTCGGGTCCGTCACAACATAGGAGCTGTGCATCTGCATCAGGTTGGGTTTCAGCCAGAATCGGGTCTTACCGGAACCGGAGCCGCCAATCACCAGTACATTTTTGTTTCTGGCAGTCTTGGGGTCCTTGGGGCGGCTGTTCATGGTCAGGCTCTCCGTTTTCGTCAGAATCACATTGTTCTGAAATACAGGATCAACGTAAGGTGCAATATCCTCACGGGTTCCCCAGCGGGCCGAACCATATTCCAAACCATGTCGATATTTCTTGGTGTTCTTGCTTTTAAGATACACCGCCAGCCTCAGACCAACACCGCAGCACAGCCCTACCAACAAGTCCAATGGATGCAGGCTTGGCCAGAAACTTTGCAGCGCCCCAGGCAGAACCGCAATCAGCGAAAGAAACTTTTCTGAAGCATCCGCCCCTTGTGCCATTCGCCATGCCTTTCCAAAATTGGTAGCAAACAGTCCCATCAGGATATACGGCATATTCAGCAAAATGAGCTTTTTGATGTCCAATGTCTTTTTCATCGTTCCAGCTCCTTTCGCTTGGTGCGATCCACCACAGCATTTTTAACCATCTCTTTGAACTGGTTAAGTTTTGCCAGTACGGACGGGCGCTCTGTTTTCGTTGCCTTTTTGACCTTTTTGTTGGTGTACTCTGTAAAAGCTGCTGTCAGAGCATCTGCATCACGGCCTTTGAAAAAAATCAGGTACTTTGGCGGAGAACTGCTGCGGTCCTTTTTCACCGCATAATCCACACCATATTTCCGGGCGATTTTCTCAAACTCCTTGATAGAGGGGTCTGTGATCTCAATGTTGGATATTCCCTGATTCTGCCCGACAAGCTGCTTCACAGTCTGTTTTCCATGCGGAACAACCGGCGCATCACGGCTTCTCTGTTTTTCCAGCTTCTTTTCCTTTCGATGTGCCATGTACTTGCTTATGGCAGCCTTAAACATTCTGCCTGTAAACTTTGTTCCGCTGACTACCAGCGTCAAAGTCCTGTTTTCCACTTCCTCCTGCATAGGTCATCGCCTCCTTTCCACGGATTTTGCAGGGGTGGCGCTTGATACTAAGGCGGGACCACCAGCCGCCGCAGCAGGTATTTCATCATGGCAGGCTCCTTTCAACGCAGCTGATCGGAGCGGTCATAGTACAGATGTCCCTGGCGCACCTTGGCATGGCTGAGAATCTTGATGTGGCCCTTTTCCTGGTTCTCCAGGCTTTTCTGGTATCCGGCCTCCGTCAGAAACAGGCGGGTCCGTTCGCCTTTCCAGCCCACCGGCGAATCGTGGGTCAGCACATCGAAGATAATCATGTGCCGGGTGTCCTCGGCAAACCGCTCCAAATCCATGTACTCATGGCCGTGGTAGTTCTGCGCCCCGGCCTTGAGCCGCATTTCCTCCATCAGCTGGCCCACGGTCTTACGCTCAGGCATGGCGCGCACCTCCTTTCCCGCGTCCCTGGCCTTTCACAGTCAGGATACCGTCCAGGGTGGTAGCGGTGATCCGCAGGCGCTCAGCGGTGGCGATGTCATTCTTCACGGTCTCGTCGATGCCGTGGCCGCAGACCACCAGCACATGGGACCGGCGCAGATAGTCTCGCGCCATATCCAGCCCGTCCTTGTGTTCCTGGGGAATCTCGTCCTTGAGGAAGGTGGACAAGAACAGAACCGGGCAGATGGGCGAATACCCGGCGTCGTACACCTGGCGGCAGTAGGCCGCAGCGTTCTCGGCGTTCTCATACTGGTTGTTGCTCCAGGGAGCCGTAATGTAGGCAAGAGGTCGTTTCATGGCAAAATCCTTTCTCCCGGTATTGCCGGGCAACAGAAAAGCGGCTGTTTACCAGCCGCCTGTGTTCATATCGTGATTGACTTGTACGGTGTAGTGATTGCTGATCGTGGTGGGCGCGTTGAACAGCACTGCAAGCAAATACTGTTTCATATTGCGGACCTCCGTGGTGTTTTTCTGCATACCGTCCATGACAAATCGGATATGCTCGCTATCCAGCTTCAAGAACCGGGAGCGCACGACTTCATGGGGAAAGTCGCTGCCAGCGATCCGAGTGGTTTTACGTTTGGCACAAACGGTCTCCACCATCAGCTCCACAATCTCGTCCAGGTCCTCCCGGTAGGTGGTAAACTCCCGGCACAGGTGGTCATACTCGATGTTCTCCAGAATCAAATCCCGATAACTTTCCATCTCTGAGACAGACATCGCATCCCTTCCTTTCCGTTCCGGCAGCTGTGCTGCCGCTGTTTCCCGGAAGGGAATGGAATCGGTACTTGCTCCATGAGTATTTTGTTTTTGAGTATTTGGTTTCTCTATATTTAATTCTGCGGGCTTTTCCGTATCCGGTTTATCCAGATACGGGTTTTCCGTATCTGGTGAAGCCGTATCAGGCTTGGGCGGTTCCGGCTGCCTGGGCTGGGGCTGCTCATAGATGACATACTCGGTGTCGCTGATACGGCCCTGCCGGTCGCGCAGCTGGTGGCGCACGATATACCCGGCGGTCTCCAACTCCCGCAGCGCCCCGCCGATGGCGTCCACGCCCTCCTTGCAGATTTTCGCAAGGCCGCGGGTGGTATAGTTCCAGTCATCCGGCAGGGACAGCATCATGGACAGCAGGCCCTTGGCCTTAAGGGACAGTTTTTCATTTCTCAGATGGTGGTTGCTCATTACGGTATAATCTCTGGTTCGCTCAATACGGAACACAGCCATTGACTTCACTCCTCTCATTTCAGGGCATGAAAAAAGCCACAATCCTGTAAAAAGAATTGTGGCGGTCAGTTTCTTGCATATTTTCTTGTGTAAAACCAGAACACCGGCCTCTGCGGTTTCGGCCTGGAAAACGGTTCCGGCTCCTGGGAGAAGGGGAGTGTCTGGAGGATGTGGTCAATCTCAGCAGATTCCATATCACGCTGGGAACTGCAATCTTCCCGAATGGCGTCTTTGATGCTTTGGACGGTACACATATTCATTCCTTTCCTTTCATGGTGGTGGGTTTACGGGTGGCGGCGGCGCTTGTCCGGCTTGAAGTCGAGGACATGGCCCTCAATCACGCGGGCATACCGCTTGATTTTGATTTCCCGGCGTTTCTGGCTGAGAAGGGCGGCCTGATACCCGTCCTCCGTAAGAAAC
>ENA-OYYP01001240-OYYP01001240.1-human-gut-metagenome-genome-assembly--contig:-NODE-1240-length-11501-cov-5.229512_pt1 | contig 11501 bp, 8 predicted proteins | sample MGYA00244067_ERZ653456 | MGnify/ENA primary metagenome ERZ653456 (study PRJEB26926, sample SAMN06165101) | human gut metagenome | biome: ENVO:00009003; feature: ENVO:2100002; material: ENVO:00002003... | reverse complement strand
ATCGTACACCGTCTTATAGACATAGACCAACTCCCGTTCGCGTTCCGACTCGAACAGGTAGGTCAGCACGTGCTGCGGTTCGAAATCCGTCACGCCGACCTCCTCGCGCACCTCGCGCCGCAGAGCAGCGAGAGGCTCTTCCCCCCAATCCACATGGCCGCCTACGGCCGTATCCCACCGTCCGGGCTGGATATCCTTCCACGCCGGACGTTTTTGCAGGTAAAGCTCCCCGCAGGAGTTGAACAGATGAAGGTGCACCACCGGATGCAACAGCATCGACCCGCCGTGGCACTCGCCCCGCGTGGCCCGGCCGACGACACGTCCGGCGGCATCGACCACCGGAAACAGCTCTTCCCGATTATCCGCGCATTTCATCTTCCGACAATATTCTATGAGTTTTATTCCGACCGTAAAGACTGCAATAGACGGAGAACATGACGAAGCCCAGCAGGGCCATCGCCGCACCGGGCAGGGCGGCATATTGAGGCCCCAGGCCGAAACTGATCGGCAGACCGCCGAAGTAGGCGCCCAAAGCGTTGCCGAGGTTGAACGCGATCTGGATCGACGCGGCGCCGAGCATCTCCCCGCCCGGCGCATTCTCCAGAATAAGCAGTTGCTGGGGCGATGAAACCCCGAAGAGCGAAGCCGTCGTCAGGAACATCAGCGGAATCACGAGCCAGTCGATCCGAGCCGCGAAGAAGATCCCTACGAGCAACAGACAGATCATCCCCTGAATAAAGCGGGCGACCCGTTCGGGAGAGAAGCGGTCCGACAAATGCCCGCCCGCGAGATTACCCACCAGCATTCCCAGCCCCGCGACCATCATCACGGCTGTCATCGCCTGCCCGGAGATGCCCGCCACACGCGTCATGGTCGGAGTCACGTAGCTGTACCAGCAGAAAACTCCTCCATTGGCCAGCAGCGTAGCCAGCAGGATTAGCCAAGGAGCCCGCGAACCGAGGAACCGGAATTGCCCCTTCAATCCCGTATCGGGCAGCGCCGGCAGGGCAGGCACCCAGCGGGCGATCAGCAGCAGAGCCATAATTCCCCACAGCCCGACCATCCCGAAAGCCAGCCGCCACGAAAGATAGCTGCCCAAATAGGTACCCAACGGCACACAGAACAGGTTGGCGACAGTCATCCCGAGGATCATGATCGACACGGCCTGGGTTTTGTGTCCCGGATCGGCCACCCGCTCCGCAACGATCGAACCTACGCCGAAGAAAGCCCCGTGAGGCAGGCCCGACACGAACCGCATCGCCAAAAGCACCCAAAAGTCGGGCGCCAGCGAAGCGCAGACGTTACCCAGGACAATAAGAGCGGCAAGAGCGAGCAGAATCCCCTTCAACGCCCGCTTACGTGCAATGAGCACCGTCGCGGGAGCCCCGACGCAAACCCCGACGGCATAGGCCGAAATCAGATCCCCGGCCCGGGGGATGGAAACGCCCAAATCCCTCGCCACATCGGGCAGAATCCCCATCATGACGAACTCGGCCATGCCGAGAGCCAACGTGCCGAAAGCCAGGGCGATCAAACTCTTTTTCATAAATCGACTCTTTTTACCGACGGCTCCGCACTCCAGGTACGGAACCTTTTTCGCAACTTTCGCATCCTTCGGACCGCTCCGCAGCTCGACAATACGGCGCGTCCGAAGCACGGTCTTTTGATTCGGAGAACAAAAATAGCGCATATCTTCCCCTCTTCCGCCTAAAACGAAAGAATTTCTCACCGACCCGACAAACCGGCCCTCCCGGATTCTCCCTGACGGGATGAATCCGGGAGGGCCGATTATATCCTATCCGAAAGCCCAAAGAGAGCCGTATGACTGAGATCAATACCCCAGCCAGTGAAGCCACTCGAGCGCTTCGGGCGTCAGCTTGTCATCGCGGTCCACCCAGGTTCCGGACTCGATGAGCAACGTTTTATACTCCTCGATACGGCGCGTGATCGGAAAATCGGGTCGCGGCAGCGCACTCTTCTCCGCACGCTCCGAAGGGCGAATCGTCCGGTCGAAAACCTCCCGAAGCACCGGGCGCCGGTGTCCCTCCCACTTGAAATCTTCGAGAAAAAGAGCCTGCGTCTCCGGAATCTTATCCATCGGGAAGATCGAAAAGACCGGCTGATTACGGTAGGTAATGCCTTCGACCGTATTGTTGTCGATATAGTAGGTAGCCGCACCGCTTTGGATAGAAACCAGCCCCACCGGTTCGGGCGAATCGTCCTCCTGCATATAATAGATGGTCTGCACGTTACCGTCCACGTCGTTGCGATAGATCTTGTTATCGCGGAAATAGGCAGTAATCAGCTTGCCCGTCACCTGGTTGTAAGTCATAGTGTCGATCTCGCTCGACATGACCGGACGGCCGACGAATTCCGCTTTCTGGAGTTTGGAGTTTTCGGTATAGATCTTCATCATGTCCGAAGTGATCTGGTTATCCTGATTCCAGAGCACAGGATCGATATAGAGCAGGATCATCGAGTCCGTGGAAACGGCCACCAGAGAATCGCAGACCGCCTGGAAGTCATTGCGGAAGATCTTTACCCGGCGATACCCCTTGACCAACCGGTAGAGGGAATCTCCAGCAGGTGCAGCGATCGAATCCCCCCGCAAAGAGTCCGCTGCCGCAACCCCGGCCTTGAGCGAATCGAGCTGCATGGAATCGCGTCCCAGCGAATCCGCAGCAAGAGAGTCCCGGAACAAAGAATCCAACGCGGCAAAAGCCCTAGCCTCCCGCAGGGAGTCGGCGACCAGCGAATCGAGAGCCGACGCCGGAAGCTTGCCTTTCAGGATCGCCTTCCCGGTTTTGGCACGCCGCTTGGCCCAGATTTTCTCCATACGTTCGGCACGGCGCTCCAGGTTCTTTCTGCGCAATGCCTCCTCCTTCTGTTTCGCAGCGTCGAGCTTGGCAGTAGCCCGAGCCTGACGTGCTTTGGCGATCTGCGCCAGCTTCTCCTTGCGGGCCGCTGCCGCCTGCGCCTTTTTCACGGACGCTATGCTGTCGGCCTGTGCCCGCAATTGAGCTTTCAAGCTGTCGGCCTGGGCTTTCCGCTCCCGCTTGGAAAGAATATGCACGGAAGAATCCGCAGGAAGCGATTTTGGACCGGCCTGCGCAAGGCTGTCGGAAAAAAGCGTATCCACCGCAGAAACGGCGGCCACGGAATCGGCAGGGGTCATTCCGCCCCCCACCCGATCAAGGCTGTCGGAAAGAAGCGTATCTATTGCTGGGGCGGCATCCAGAGAATCGCCCCCCGTTCCTCCTTTTTCAACCGGAACAGCCGCTATAGGTTCTGCAACGGAACCAGAACCGGCATCCGCAGTTTCGGACGAGGTTTCGACGGCTCCGGCCGCAGCCTGCGGAGCAGCGGCATCCGCCTGCGATCCATCCTGCGAGGCTTTTGGACCCGCAGCACTCGGTTTCGCAGCCAGTGAATCCACAGACGGTCCCCCCTTAGAGCCGGCCAGAGAATCTGCCGCCTTTGCCTTCACCTTCGCCAACGAATCGGCACGTGCCTGCTCGCTCTTCGAGATCGTATAAAGAAACATCGAATCGGCACACATATAGAGCGAATCGCTCTGACTCGTATCGTAGCTGACCACCGAAGGTCGCTGCGTGAGCAGAGCATTGCCCGGCTCCTTCCAATATTCGCCGTAATCGCCGAAAGCGAGCACTTTGTGCTCGGCGTCGTCGATCTGGATATTCCGGAACAAAAGAGCATGCCCGGACTCCCGGTAATAGTCGAGGCTGTCGCTCCACAGCTCCTGCTTTTCGGTCATCACATACCCGTTGCGAGTCAGCACGTAAAGCTCGCGCGGCTTTTCGTAACGTCCCCGGTCGGCATAAATGTAATCGCCGCCTTCGTTCCAGATGTTGGTTCGCTCGAAGAAATGAGCCTGGTCGGTATCCGTATCGTACACCACCGAATCGCCCTTGAGTTCGTACTTGTCGTTGCGCATCTCGACACGATCCACACAGATAATCTGGTGCGTATCGGCATAATAGTAGCCCCGGTCGGATTCGAGGTGATTCTCGCGGTTGGTCAGCATACCGCCTCCGCTGAAAGTACCAATATTGTCCAGCGTATTGAACCGGAAATCATAAGTATAGAGCGTCGCATCCCCATCGACGACCTTCACCAGCGGAGCATAGACCCGCGCCTCGTTGATCTCACCGTTGTAGTCGGCCCGGTCGCCGTAAATGTATGTCTCTTTTTTATTGATCAGTACGTTGCCGAAGCACTCGATGCGCTTGTCGTTGTAGCGGATCGCGCTGTCGCAGGTAATGACCGCCCCGTTGTGCTGGGCCGCGAAATGCCCTACGAGCACTGTCGCGGTCGTATCGCCGTAAGGAATGGGATATCCCCGGTCGGCGACGAAATCGACCACCTTGTTCGACTCGGGGTCCTGGGCCGGAGCACCCGGAGCCGACGGGGTCTGAACACCCGCAACGGGAACGGCCAGCGGCCTGTTCCCCGCGAGGATCACACCTCCGGCGACACCTGCGACCAGCAGTGCGCACACTATTTTTCGCAATCCCTTCGGCATCGGACGATCTCTATTTTACCCAGTTCTTATTTTCGAACTCTCCGTCCCGAAATTCGGGATCGATATAAATGTACATGCCCTCGATCTTCTTGTCGAGCCACTCCTTGAACACTTTCTCGCGTTTGGCGTTCAGCGCCAGCTGTTCGACGCGAATATAGTCCTCGTCGAGCGAAACCTTGTGCGGAGGGATCACCTTCACGAGCTTGACGATCTTGCTGAGCTGGTTGCCCATCCAGTCTTCGGTCTGATAGGCGTCGGAAATTTCGCCCTCCTTAAGATTGCGCAGGGCATTGTAGTCGTCGAGGCTCTTGCCACCGGCCCGGCCGAAATCTTCTTTCATGAAGCGTGTTTCGGTATAACTTGCTTCCCACCTTTGAGTAAGTTCCAGCAAATCGTGGTTGGTCACCACGCCGCCGTTCATCTTCGAATTATCGTCGTCGGAAAACTTCCGGGCCGCCTCCTCGAAAGTAATCGAATCCTTACGGATCAGGTTTGCGATACTGTCCAGCATACGGGCCGGAGCCGCCAGCTCCTCGAGCGTATAGGAGGGTCGCAACACGATATGACGCGCATGGTACATACGCCCCTTCTGGTCGATCAACTGAATCAGGTGATAACCGTATTGCGTTTCGACGACCTCGGAAACCTGTCCCGGCTTCAGATCGGCCAATGCGTCCGCAAACTGCCGCACGAACCCGTCCAAAGGCTGGGGGTCCAGTTCGCCGCCACTGATGGCCGAACCGTCCATCGAATACATGCGGGCCATGATGTCGAAACGGGTCTGCCCCTTGATGATGCGCTCGCGCATATCCAGCAACCGCTCCTTGGTGCGCTGCTTGGCCTCCTTGATCGACGCCGGGAAACGGGTGATCTGGGCATAAACGTACTGTTCGGGGATAGTCGGCAGACTGTCCGGATCGGTCTTCTTGTAGTAACGCTCCACCTCGCCGGGAATCACCTTGATTTTCCCTACTACGGAACTCTGCATAGCCTGGGCGTATGCCTGCTCCTCGTAACGCTGACGCAGCATTTCGCGCACGTTGAAGATCGGCATATGCTGTTTGGTTTCGAGCGCGGCGATAGAACCCGCATCGTCGATGAGCGCCTGCAAATGGGCTTCCACCCGCTGTGCGATGCCCGAATAGCTGACATCCACCGAATCGATGAGCGCCTGATTGAACAGCAGCTTCTGCATCAGCAGTTGTTCGAGCGCTTCGTCGTGGGGATCGCGGTCCGAAGTGTAACCCTGCTGGCGGCGCTGTTCCACCAGCTCGCCCGCATATTCGTCCACCTCCGACCAGAGGATCGACGATCCGCCGACGACGGCCACCACGCGGTCCAGCATCACCTGCCGCTTCTGGGCGGCCCCTGCAAAAATCGCCAGCACCAACGCTGCGCAAAACAGAATCTTCTTGCTCATCAGTTCTCTATTTTTTCTTCTTCATGGATCTTCACTCTCCCCTCCTCGACCGCTTTTCGGTAAACCTCCTCGTCGTAGGCCCGAATGATCTCGTTCTGCCGCTGGTTGTAGAGGATGCGGCGCACGATCGCCTCGCTGCGCTCCAGCGGTTCGGGATCGCCCGGACGAAGCACGTCGCTTATTTCGAAATAGTAGCGCGAATGACCGTCGCTCATCTCCTGTACGGCCCGCGAGGAGAGCAGGGCGTCGTAACTCTGGTTGCGCAATGTGGGCAGATAGCCCAGAAACTCGGAGAAGGTCACCCACGAAGAGGAGAAATCGTTCAGTACGAAATTGTTCTTGGTACAGATGTCGGCGAACTCTTGCTGCCGGGATGAGCCGGGCTGCGTCATCAACTTGCGCAGCTTCGGCGCCTGCCGGTTGTTGGCGTCGAAGCGAACGATCCGCCCCTTGACCAGGGTTTGATTGACCTTGAAATCCGACGCGTGTTCACGGTGATAGGCAGCAATCTGATCGGCGGTAACGAGCGTATCGATGCGCTCCTCGATCAGATGCTGGTCGAACTTACGGATCAACAACGCCTGGCGGTACTCCTCGACCAGCGAATCGATGTCCTGCTCGGCATCGGAGAAAAGTTCTTCGGCCTCGTGCAATTTAAGCTGTTTGTGCACCCACTTTTCGACATAACGGTTTACGAAAGCCACGCTGTCCTCGCCGACCACTCCCTTCGGAATCGCAGCCTTAACCTCTCGCGCGTACAATTTTCTACCGGCAGCCTCGGCCAACACGACCCGACCTCCGCCCCAATAGCGGGGCACTTCCTGGCACCCTACCGCAAGTACGAGCAGCAGAACAGCTCCTATTTTGGCACAAAAACTCATAACTACAAGGGACAAAGATAATGAAAGCCGAGAGCCTAACCAAATTTATTTGAGTTAAGCCGAGGCGCATCCTATCGTCTAAAAAAGATACTTTTTACCCGAACCTAACGTACCGTGCATCCCGAATATTACATTACGCCCTAATTTATCGTATCGAAAAAACCGGATGCTCCGGTGCAGATAATCCGGGGAAAACCGGCACAGACAATACTTCTGCATGATACCCGCCGACGATCCCGCTCCTGCGGTACGCCGCAAAATAGCCCCCGACCGTCACAACAGGTTACCGGATCGTATTTTTATCCAACTTTTTCACCCGGGCCAGCAAACGGTAGATCATATAGCCCGATGCGGCGAAAAGCACGAGCGCAACGACGTAAACGATCGTATAAAGTGTATCGCTGCCGATAACCGAACGTATCGTGGCCCCGTCCAGTCCGACCATAATCAACAGGAAAGCCGCGCCGTTGTTCATGGCATGGAGCAGAACGACCGAAAAGATCGAATTGGTCTCGATGTAGATGAAACCCAGGATCAGGCCCATCACGAAAGCATTGACCGCCAGCGCCGGATGTCCGTGCAACACGGCGAAGAACGCCGACGAGAGGAACAAAGCCGCTACGACGCCGTACTTGGCCCGCACCGACTCGAGAATGATGCCCCGACAGAGGAACTCCTCCAACAGAGGAGCCATAACCACCAGCGTAATGATCGCCCAGAAGCCCCGGCCGTAAACTGCGGACGAAGGCATCGGAAGCAGCTCCACCACCGGTTCGATGACGATACCGGCAGCCAGCATCATCACCAGTCCCCAAAGCAGCAGAACCGGATTGAGGCCCCGCGCCGAAAAGCGCAGCGTCTTGCGCGTTCCGTGCCGCAAGCGGCGATAGAACAGCGTGAAAAGAATCATCAGTCCCATCGTCACCAGGTAGGTGAAAGCCGTAAAACGCGCCAGAGCGTCCTGTTGTTCGGGCGTCGGAGCGACGTTGCCGCGCAACAAGTCCCAGTCCGGAAAATCGAACCCGGCGAGACGGGCGGCAAGCAGTCCGACGAATTGCAGCAAATACCAGATTCCTACCAGAGCCAACAGGTCGATAAGGGTCGGAAATCGATATTTATGAGCCGGTTGCGGCGTTTGTCCCCGATCGGATGTTCCGGGAGTATCCCCAACAGGAGCTTGCGGACGGACATCGGACGGAGTCGTGGAATCGGTATGTACCATAGCTTCTATGTTTTATCTTCGGTATAAAGACCTGTTTTACGCTTCGAAGATAGGCATTTTTCGGGTATCGTTATGGTTTTTCCCGATAAAATTCGTATTTTTGGCCGATTATAACCCGTTAAAATCAGCAAACATGGCAAAGGTCATCGCATTGGCCAATCAGAAAGGCGGCGTGGGCAAGACGACCACGGCCATCAACCTCTCGGCGTCGCTCGCGCTGCTGGGCAAGAAAGTTCTCCTGCTGGACGCCGATCCGCAGGCCAACGCCACGTCGGGACTGGGCTTCGATATCAACCTGGAGGGCATTTACGAGTGCATCACCGGAGCGAAGACGGCGGCCGACGTAATCCTCCAAAGCCCGGACGTAAAGAACCTCTGGCTGCTCCCCTCGTCGATCGACCTGGTGGCCGCCGACACCGAGCTACCGAAGATGGAGAACGGACACCACGTGATCCGCCGCATCGTGGAGAGCGTGCGCGACCGTTACGACTATATCCTGATCGACTGCTCCCCCTCGCTGGGCTATACGACGGTGAATATCCTTACGGCCGCAGACACGGTGCTGATTCCCGTACAGTGCGAATACCTCGCGCTCGAAGGGCTCTCGAAGCTGCTCAACACCATCCGCATCGTCAAGAACGGACTGAACCCGGCGCTCGAAATCGAAGGCTTCGTGCTGACTATGTACATGCGCAACCGCCTCAACAACCAGGTGGTGAACGAAGTTCGCAACCACTTCGGAGAGCTGGCCTTCGACACAATAATTCAACGCAATATCCGTTTAGGAGAAGCCCCCTCGCACGGAAAACCCGTCATCTTGTACGATGCTTCCGCCGTCGGGTCGGCTAATTACCTCACGTTGGCCAAGGAGCTCCTGAAACGCAACCGCAAAAGCAATCAAAAAGCAAAATAGCATTATGAAACAGAAGGGATTAGGACGCGGTCTGGACGCCATTTTCGGGAGCGAACACCTGGATGCCAGGCTCAAACCGATGACCGAAATGGCGGAGATCTCCGTTTCGGCGATCTTCCCCAACCCCACGCAGCCGCGCACGGAGTTCGATGAAGAGGCGCTCGAAGAGCTGGCCGACTCGATCCGCACGCTGGGCGTAATCCAACCCATCACGGTCAAACGCACCGACGACGGACGCTACCTGATTATCAGTGGCGAACGCCGCTGGCGGGCCGCCCGCAAAGCCGGACTGGAGTCCCTGCCCGCCTATATCCGCGAAGTGGACGACGAGAACCTGCATGCTATGGCCCTGGTGGAGAACATCCAGCGCGAAGACCTCAACGCCATCGAAATCGCCCTGGGAATGCAGCGGCTGATCGACGAATGCAACCTCACGCAAGAGGCGCTCTCGGAAAAGGTCGGCAAAAAACGCTCGACGGTGTCGAACTACATGCGCCTTTTGAAACTGCCCAACGAAGTACAACTCGCCCTCAAGGAGGGGCTTATCTCGATGGGACACGCCAAAGCGATCGCCGGAGCTCCCGAAGAGTTGCAACTGCGCCTGCTCAAAAAGTGCATCCGCAAGGGACTCTCCGTGCGCCAGATCGAGGAACTGGTCCGCGCACTGACCGACCCTGCGGCAAAACCCGCAGCTCCGGCCGAAGACGAGGAGTATCCCGAATCGTATGCGCGGCTGGTGGAGCAGCTCGAAAAATTCTTCTCGCAGGAGATCAGCATCAAACGCTCGAAAAACGGCGGCGGTCGCATCGTGATCGACTTCTCGGACGACCGGGACATCGACCGCTTCATCGAAAAATTCGAGAAAAGAGGCGCTTCCGCCGAAATCCGCAACAATAAATAGATGAAACACACCCGGGGATATATCCGTCTGTTGGTGCTTTTCGCCTTTCTCGCATTGTGCGGAGCAGGCGAAGCATCGGCCCAAGTTCCGTTGGACCGTTACCGTAGCGCGAAAACTTTCGTGCGCAGCGGTCTGATGCCCAAACCGGACAGCCTGGCCAAAAACCATCTTACGGACTCTCTGCTACTGATGCGGGTGGACTCTCTGCCTCAGGACAGTACCCTGCGCGATTCGCTGCTGCGTTCGGGCATCGATTCGCTGCGGCTCCGGGATTCGCTGGCTGCGAGACTGCACCCGCAATTCGTCCCCGACTCGGCCCTGCTTCTGAAAACCGACTCCCTGCCCGCAGCACTCGGAGCGCCCGACTCGCTCGCAGGCCGAAAAGACCTCCGCCCCCGGCGCGATACCATCTCGCTGTCGGGCGTAAGTTGGATCTCGCTGGTAGCGCCCGGTTTCGGACAGATCTACAACAAGCAATATTGGAAGCTGCCGATCCTCTACGGAACGGTAGGTGCGGGACTGACCCTCTTCTTCCACGAAAACAACACCTACAAACCTCTCAAACGACAATACAACGCCCTGCTGGAAAACGGTACGGCCCGCACGGAGGAGTTGGACGACGTACAGTCCCGTATGATCCGCAGCAATACGCGCAGGCAGATCTATCTCGGGCTTACGGTCGCCTCCTACCTTTACTTCCTGGGCGATGCGGCGGTCAACTACCGCTACGACGCCTCCCCCGTAAAGAAAGCCACGACACTGGCCACGATCTTCCCCGGTGCCGGACAAGTCTATAACAAAAGTTACTGGAAACTGCCTTTCGTCGTAGGCGGACTGGCAACCACGATCTATACCATCGACTGGAACAATCGCGGCTACAAGCGTTTCAAGAAAGCCTACTCCGATCGTAGCGCCTACGACAAAGCCCTGGAAGAGCACCAGAAAGACCCGGAGCACCATCCCGACCCGCCTGTAGCCAAGGGCGAATTCGGTACTAAGTACTCAGCGGAATTTCTCAAAAACCTCAAGGACAATTACCGCCGCAACCGCGACTTGTGCATCATCATCACTGCCGGACTTTACGTGCTGCAAATCATCGACGCCCATGTGGACGCTCATCTGAAAAGTTACGACATTTCGGACGATTTAAGCGTAGAGTTCACGCCGGCGGTGAATTACGTCTATTCCCCGACCGTCGGCGGACACCGCCCGACTTTCGGATTCAACTTCAACCTGAATTTCTGATTCCATCATGAGAAAGATCCTCGCCTGCACCCTCTTTCTTTCGATCCTCCTCGGCTGCGCGACCGCAACCGCCCAGAGCCGCAAAGAGCGCCGTGCCAAGAGAAAAGCCAAGACCGAAAAGCAGGCTTCGAAATCGACCCATACTCCCGTTTCGGTCAAACCGGAGAAAACAGTGACAGAAAAAACGACCGTACAGCAAACGGAGCCTTACTGTCCGGAACTGAATCGCAATCTCACCCCGGCCCAGATCGACTCGCTCGTGGCTCTCTGGCGGGAAAAGCAGACTCTGCAATCCTACGATACGTTTTTCAACGACTACATCGACATCGACAGCCTCGCTTCCTCGAGTGACACGACCCCCGATTCAGTCTATGCC
>ENA-OYYP01001234-OYYP01001234.1-human-gut-metagenome-genome-assembly--contig:-NODE-1234-length-11529-cov-5.614694_pt1 | contig 11529 bp, 9 predicted proteins | sample MGYA00244067_ERZ653456 | MGnify/ENA primary metagenome ERZ653456 (study PRJEB26926, sample SAMN06165101) | human gut metagenome | biome: ENVO:00009003; feature: ENVO:2100002; material: ENVO:00002003... | reverse complement strand
TCTACACACTGCATATCGTCGGCAGCGTCAGATGTGTATAAGAGACAGATTTTACTTTACTGCTGTACTTAATGATCAGTAATTCTACGCTCAGCTTATCTTCCAGGCGTCCTGTTTTTACTGATTCTTCCGCATCCACAAAATCTTTTACTGCCTGTTCCAGTTCTAATATAGTATAGGCTCTGGCACATGTTGTGATATTTTTTACAACAAACCCGGGCACTCCCAGTTTTGAGGCTATCTCCGTCTGCGCAAGTCCTGCTGCCGCAAACTGTTTTGCCAGCAGCAGCTGGCGATACTGCTTCGCAAGAAGAAACAGGATCCTCATCGGTGGCTCTTTCAATGTCAGCAGATCATAATAAAGTTCCAGTGCACGCTTCTGATTTTTCTCTGTTACTGCACGCACCATATCAAAAATTCTGTTGGTTGTCTGGGTGGTGCAGATTTCTTCAATATCCTCTGCAGTCACCACATCCCTGCCTTCTGTATAACTGATAAGCTTCTCCATCTCCATCCTGAGATTTCCCATATCAGTTCCTGTTTTGGTCAGCAGAAGTTCCATGTCTCTCTGGGTGATCTTTTTTCCGGCTTTCCCCAGTATCCCTGCTGCCCAGCGCATCAGAGTTTTTTCATCCTGCCTGATAAATTCCGCAATACTTCCGCAGGCTTTTACTGCTTTGTACATGCGGTTTCTCTTGTCTACTTCCGTTTCTGCAAAAACCAGATACAGATAGTCCGGCAGTTCTTTCATATAATCTGCCAGTTCCTCACACTTATTTTTGAAAAAACCTGTATCTTCCAGCAAAACAACTCTGCGCTCTGCGAAAAATGGCATGGTTTCACAGAGGTCGATCAACTGTTTTACATCAATCCCCTTGCCTTCATAGTGATTGAAGTTCATAGTATCCCCATCCGGATTCAGTGCCTTTACCAGATTCTGTTTATACTGTTGTTTCAGATATGCTTCCTCTCCATAGAGAAGATACACCTGTTTAAAATTTCCTGATTTAATGTCTGCCTGTATGTTTTTCAATTTTCTACTCCTGAGGCTGTTTTGTCTGTAACTGTTCAGCAATCTGTTGTTCTATTCACAGATACCAAGATATCAGACTGCAGAGCAGTTACTTTGTTACTGTTCTCAGTAACGTTACTTTTATTGTATCAATTCCATGACATAATAGCCAGCAGAAAATTTCAGATTATTATTCAGCCGCCCAGCTCCACCATTCTGTGAATGCATCTTCCGGCGCCTTCCATGATATTCTCCGGAAGGAAGATTTCTTCCCCGCCCTGTCCTTTCAGACAGTTATAGATATCCATTAAGGTGGTAACCTTCATATTCATGCATGTAAGCTGTACTGCAACCGGGTAAAATTTCTTATCAGGACATTCAAACTGAAGATGCTCTACAATGCTGTTTTCTGTTCCGATGATAAATTCTTTATGTTCGGATTTCTTTGCAAATTCCATGATTCCTGTGGTGGAGCCTACATAATCAGCCTGCTCTACTACTTCCTGACGGCATTCCGGGTGTACCAGGAAAAGTGCATCCGGATGCGCTGCGCGGGCTTTTTCTACATCTTTTGCACTGACCACGATATGTCTCGGACATCCGCCTTTATAAAATGCAAAAGTTTTCTCCGGAAGCTTTTCCGCCACATAATGTCCCAGGTTCGGATCCGGAATAAATAAAATCTTATCCTGCTCCAGCTTTTTGCAGATTTCAACTGCTGATGAGGACGTAACGCATACGTCACATTCTGTTTTCAGTTCTGAAGTTGTATTAATATAGGCGACAACTGCATAATCCGGATACTGTGCTTTTAATTCACGCAGACCTTCCAGATCCAACTGCTCTGCCATGGGACATCCGGCTACAGGATTAGCAAGCCATACTCTCTTCTTCGGGCTTAAAATCTTGCAGGTTTCTGCCATAAAACGCACGCCGCACATAATCACACCGCTGCAGTCTCTTTTGGACGCCTGTACACTCAGGCCATAGGAATCTCCTGTATAGTCTGCTACTTCCAGAATCTCCTGCCCCTGATATGCGTGTGCAAGAATACAGATATCCTGTTCTTTTTTCATTCGCAGGATTTCCTGCTGAATTTCTGCTATTGTCATCTTCTGAATCCCTTCTTACTTATATATTATGATGTTTTTCCTTTTCCCATGGCTGAAGTGGTGCAAGGAAACCTGCTTTCTTTAACTGTTCTCCGATCAGATCCAGCCTTTCCTGGCTGGATGCTTCTATCAGATGATAATGATACCCGGAAGTAGCACTGCTTAATACGCTGGAATGGCTGCTATTGATCGCCTGGACAAATTCATTCACATCCTGTCTGGAACGAATATCCATCTCTGCAGTGACACGGCCATAAACTCTGTGGCTGATGCTGATATTTTTCACTCGCCCGCCACAGTCCACGATCAGATTCAGTTCCTCCGCTGCCTGTTCCTGCCCATGGCGTACCTTAAATTCTCTGGTGCATGCAATATCTTTATCCTGCTGCAACACATATCCTCTGGTCGTTGACAGGATTCCCGGTGTAGATGCACGTATCACAGCCATATCCTGCACGATCACCTGTCTGCTTACTCCGAACTGTGATGCCATCGCCCTGGCAGCCACAGGTTTTTCTTCCTGCTGAAGGAGCTTTAAAATTTCAGTTCTTCTCTGAGCAGTATTCATACTTTCCCATCCTTTCTCCACGATATAATCCTATAGCAAATTATCCGCTGCAAAACAGCTTCACTGCCATGTTATTATATTGCATGAAGATTCTTCATGGAAATGTCAAGGATTGGAGCAGAATGTGTCAGTGCACCGCTGGAAACAAAATCCACACCTGTTTCCAGGATTTTGGCGATATTTTCCTTTGTGATATTTCCGGAGCATTCTGTCTGTGCCCGGCCTGCGATAAGCTCTACTGCTTCTTTCATCATTTCCGGTGTCATATTGTCAAGCATAATGATATCTGCTCCTGCTTCTACTGCTTCTTTTACCTGTTCCATAGTCTCTACTTCAATCTCGATCTTACGGACAAATGGTGCATATTCTTTTGCCATGGCCACTGCTTTCGCTACGCTTCCGGCTGCTCCGATATGATTATCCTTAAGCAGTACTCCGTCAGAAAGATTATATCTGTGGTTGCATCCGCCGCCTATACGTACAGCATATTTTTCAAAAACACGACAGTTCGGAGTTGTCTTTCTGGTGTCCAGAAGTGTTACCTTACTTCCTTCCAGAAGCTTTGAAACCTGTTTTGTATAAGTAGCGATACCACTCATTCTCTGGAGATAATTCAGGGCAACTCTCTCTCCGGAAAGAAGCACCCGGATATCTCCTGTTACTGTTCCAAGAAGATCGCCCTTCTTTACTGCCTCACCGTCTTTAAAGTTGAAACTGATCTCTGTTTTCTCATCCAGAATCTGGAATACTCTCGCATATACATCCAGTCCGGCAATGATTCCATCTTCCTTTGCGATCAGATCTACGGTTCCTTTTACTGCGCTTCGCATCACTGCATTCGTGGAAACATCCTCACTGGTAATGTCCTCCTGAAGCGCCATACGGATCAGCTTGTCTGCCTGCATTTTCATTGTAATACTATTCATGACTTTTTTTCATCCTTTCAATCTCTTTTAATACGGTTTCGTGGCAGGCATTAAGCAGTTCTTCTCTGCTTTCATACATATTCATATCAATTGCATCTGCCCGCACATATTCCGGTGTCTGTCCAAATATCATATCATCTGCAGCCTTTCTTGCAAAGACCAGAGATTCCAGAAGAGAATTACTTGCCAGACGGTTTCTTCCATGGACACCATTACAGCTTGTCTCTCCACAGGCATAAAGTCCCTTCATGGAAGTTTTGCTTCCCAGATTTACCTTGATCCCACCCATAAAATAATGCTGTGCCGGAACAACCGGGATTGGCTCTTTTCTCGGATCAAAACCTTCTTCCACGCACTGTTCATAAATATGAGGAAAATGTTCCAGAATTGTTTTCTCTCCCAGAGGACGCATATCTTCCCATACAAACTCTGTTCCATCCTTTTCCATCTGGGCAAAAATCTTCTGGCTCAGCAGATCTCTCGGCTGTAATTCGTTTGTAAAACGCTGTCCGTTCTTATCATACAGAAGTGCACCTTCTCCTCTGACTGATTCTGAAACCAGAAAACGCCGTCCGGGTTTCTTTGAATAGAGAGTTGTCGGATGAATCTGGATATAGTCCAGATTTTCCATTTCCACATGGTGCTTCATTGCAATTCCCACACCATCTCCCGCAATATGCGAAAAGTTGGTAGAGTTTTTAAAAAGCCCGCCGATTCCGCCGCAGGCAAGAACCACATACTGAGAATAAACAGGAAATGCCTGGTCATTCCGGTCCATTGCAATGATTCCGCAGACTGTATTGTCTTTGGAGATCAGGTCTACCATAGTCATATATTCACAAATTTCAATATTTTCTTTTATTTTTGCAGCAGTTAAGAGAGTCTGTGTGATTTCTTTTCCTGTAATATCCTCATGAAAAAGAATTCTTGGCTGGGAATGTGCTCCCTCTCTGGTAAATGCCAGATTTCCCAGACCATCCCTTGCAAAATCCACATGATAACGCAGAAGATCTCTGATAATATCATTGGAGCTGCGGATCATCAGATCTACTGCCCGTTTATTATTCTCATAATGTCCTGCCCGCATGGTATCTTCAAAATAATTTTCATAGTCATCTTCGCCGCGCAGCATACAGATTCCGCCCTGTGCCAGGAATGAATCTGACTGGTCTGCCTCCTGCTTGGTGATAAGCAGGATTTTCATTTTCTCCGGAAGGTTCAGCGCACAGTACAGTCCGGCTGCCCCTGTTCCCACAATAATGACATCATAATGTTCTTTCATCTTTCTTCCCTCACATCATGCCTGATTTTCGTTTGTCTGTGCAATTATACTCCCCGGATATACAGGTGTCAAGACACCTGTATATAATTATGACAACATTGTTTGCTTTGAGGTTACTGTTCAAACACCATTATCCCGAGACATACCGCGCGAATTTTTCACATCTCCACAGGGGTCTTACTTGATTCGGTTAAAGGCAGAAACAGATTTTCCATTGACTATTGTAACCGCCCCACAGTCTCTGGTGATCAGCACTCTGCTTCCACTCTTCTTCAGCCGTTCCAGCGTATCCGGCGACGGATGCCCGTATGTGTTTGTTGCAGAACAGGAAACAACAGCCAGTTCCGGTCTGACGATTTCCAGAAACTCTGCTCCTGTAGAATATCTGGAACCGTGATGAGCAGTTTTCAGGAAGTCCACATCTTCAAGACACCCATTCTGTATCAGTTTTTCTTCTGTCACCATCCCGATATCTCCGGTAAAAAGCCCTTTGAAATCTTTGCTTATCATTTCCAGAACCATTGCATCTTCATTTACTTCCTTCCCTGATGCTGTGGACTCCGGCCACAGAACCTTCAGTCTGACAGTTCCATATCTGATCTCATCTCCTGCTTTCACAGTAAGCACCCGGACTCCCGCTGACTCTGCCAGCTCTGTCAGCTCCCGATAATTTTTATTTTCCTGAATATCGCTCCATTTGGGCAGGATCAGATTCTCTATGCGCAGAGAAGTCAGATCTTTCTCAACAAATTCCAGAAGTTCCCGCACCCCGCTGATATGATCTTCATCTGTGTGAGAAACATAAATTCCGTCCAGTCTGGAAATCCCTCTGCTCTTCAAGTATGGGAGCAGCTGATATTTTCCCAGTTCATTCTTATTCGTACTGCCCCCGTCGATCAGGATATTCCATCTGTTTTCTATTTCCACCACAATTCCGTCTCCCTGTCCCACATCCAGACAGGCGATACGGAAATCTTCATGCGGTCTGTAACTGATCAGCAGAATTGCAAAGCATACCATACCTGCATATACAGCCCGGATTTTCCACTCAAAGATCTTACCATTTTCACTTTTCTTCACACCCGCTCTGTATATCCACACCGCTGCTGCCAGAACCAGATAATATCCAACGATCTGCCACACTTCCGGCTTTCCGCCAAGCCATGTACAAAACGAAAGTCGCCCCAGCAGCACTGTCAGGAGCTCATAGCCTCTCAGAATAATCCTGCCCGGAACAACAGCCAGAAACGCTCCTCTGACAGTGACTAATCCAAGTAATGCACCGGCAGTTCCGCTTCCCAGTACAATCCCCACAGTAGGAAGCACCAGCAGATTCAGAAAAATCCCCAGCACCGACACTTCTCCATAAAACCACAACACTATGGGAAGTGTGGTAAGCTGCACAACTCCGGATGCCAGAAATGACACCAGAAGTTTATCTCTGATTTTCCCCTTCTCATTAACCTCACTTCGTTTTTTCCGGTTTAATACATCCATCCCCTCCTGCACTAACGGCCAGACACAGCCAATCCCAATCACCGATCCAAAAGACAGCAGAAAACCTCCATCAAGCAGATACGCCGGATTTTCCATAAGGATCAGTATCGCCGCAGCCGCCATTCCTGTAGGCATATCATAAATCCGTCCTGCGATCTTTGCACCTACAGAAAGTAAAAACATACATACTGCCCGCATAGTTGAAACAGTCCCTCCTGTCATCATCCCATACTGAAGCATGATCACCAGCGCCAGCAGGCCTGCCGGCCAGATACCCAGACCGATTTTTTTCAGCAGATTATACAGTCCCATTCCAAGAAGACTGATATGAAGCCCCGAAATCGCCAGGATATGGATAATCCCTGCCATCTGATAACGCATTTTCAACTCCGGATCCAGATTTGTTTTATCTCCCAGCACGATTGCTTCAAACGCTCCAGCTTCCATTCCACAGGTCTTCTCCAGAATACCTGCAAATTTCTGCTGCACATCGATCAGGAACTGCCCATATGCAGAATGACTCTGCGACTGTTTCTTTATCTTTCCTTTCTTCATCACATAGTAGATCCTCTGGCAGCCATAGTATGCTTTGCTGTCAAATTCTCCCGGATTCGTGGGACTTTGCACCTCTTCCAGTTTTCCGGACACCAGAACAAGACTTCCTGCCAGAAGTTTATCAACACCACTGTTACCGCTATGATTCTTTTTTTGTTTTAAATAAACCTTTATATTATCAATGGAAACTTTTTCAGAATTGTAAATAAGATAAGTATTTCTAAGATATACAGATTGAAAATCTTCATTCTCCCGGCACCTGACCACCTCCCCGCAGATGGTGGATTCCGGATGCTTTCTGATCCATGTCTGCACAGACTGTGGCAGTGGATTCCCCCTTATCAGGGAAAATCCCAGCCAGTCTGTCACACACAGAAAAACAACCAGAAGCATGCACAGGATACACACAGGGCGTCTCCTCACTTTTGTGCCTCCTCTTCGTTTATGAATATCACTCTTTTTCCTTGACTACCAGCTTATCATTTCTTTCATAAAAATGATACAGCTCCATCTTCTTACCAAAGGTATCCAGCCTGTCCTTCCCGCCGACCGTAATCTGCACTTTGTCTGCATCCAGCGCATCCAGCAGCGAATTTACCACAGAATATACCGGTATTTTCTCCGATACATCCAGCGCATAGGAAGAAAATACTCCATCAAATGCCACATAGCAGATCCTGTCTGCTATGGTCACATTCAGAATCTCCGTATTCTCCGGAATTGTGGGGTAATGCCCTTTTTCCAGCGGTCCCTTCATTAACTGTTCCAGAACGATCCTCTCTTTGGGGATACTGCGTTTATACCGCACAGTACGCTGTTCTTTTACCAGCTTCTGACCACTCTTATCAGTAAAATAAAGCGTAAAGGTATTGCTGCAATAGGCATCCGATTCAGTTCCTGTGAACTCGGCAAAGGTATCTGCAGTCATATTTCCCACAGCCTGTCCCCTGGAATCTGTCAGATCTTCATTTTCTATTGTAAAACGCACAGAATTAATCCCCGGAACCTGAAGGAAAGTCTTCACAACACCTGCCCGCACAAGTAATTCCCTGGCGCGGCTCATGCTGCTGTACTGACTGTTAAAGTTGACCACCAGCACGTCCTCTTCTACACTGTAATTCATCTGTACTCCTTCAGGAAGCAGACTGACCCGGTTCTGCGAATCTGTCTGCTGGCTGTTCATCCGCTGCATCATATCCTTAAGCATATAGTCTGCAGTTGTCTCCTCCGGAGAGTAGCTTTCCTTCTGAAGCTGAGTTTCATCAGAGCTGATATCGTACAGATAATATTTGGCATCCTGTTTACCCGGATCTTCATGTATCTCCACAGAACACCCGGCCATAAGGATGCTCAGTATCAGCGCTGTTATAATAATTGAAAGTTTCTTTTTCACAATAGCACCTCCTATGACGGTATATAAGACAGAGGAATACGCACAGAAAATGTAGTTCCCTCTCCCTCTTTACTGAATACTTTGATCGTTCCATGGTGCATTGCAATAGAACTCTTGGTGATCGCCAGTCCCAGACCGGTTCCCCCGATTTCCTTGGAATGGGACTTGTCCACACGATAGAAACGCTCAAAGATTCTCTCTATACTGTCCTCAGGGATTCCCATACCGGAATCTGCCACTGTTATATAGAAGTATTTATGGTCTGCATCCAGTGACACGCGCACCCATCCATCATCCACATTATATTTAATGCCATTCTCCACCAGATTGCTGACAGCAAGAGTAAACTTCACCTCATCCACATCTGCATCCACAGGTCGGAAGCAATCCAGGATCAGATCGATATTGCGCCTGTCTGCAATGGGACGCAAGCGCTTGAGGATATCCTCCAGAAGCTGATTGATATCCATATGGGTGATGTTTACATCTGCTGCTTTCTTATCCATCTTTACCAGCGAGAGCAGATCTGTAATGATCTTATTCTCTCTGTCGATCTCAGCAGTAATATCACTCATAAACTCCTGATACAGTTCCTCCGGGACTCCCTGCTGTCCAACCAGAGAATCTGCCAGAACCTTCATGGAAGTCAGGGGTGTCTTCAGTTCATGGGACACATTGGATACAAACTCCTGCCTGGATTCATCAAGAATTTTCATGCGGTTGACCATCTTGTTGAATGCATCTGTGATCAGCTCTGTCTCCGTATAGTCAGGAACACTGATCTCTTCATCCAGCATGCCATCTGTCAGGTCTTCAATGGCCTTCGTCACTCTTGCAAGTGGTTTTACAAGTATTGTAGAGAGCAGCCATGCCAGAAATACTGAAAGAACAACAATACTTCCGATCAGCATCACGCCTCTCTGTTCCATCTCTGCCAGTGTTTCCGCAATATCAACAGCCGAAACACTTACCAGCATCACGCCCTGAAGCTGCTGCACATCCGGACTCTGTACAGGAACTGCAAGCTCCAGTACTTTACTTCTGGCGTCATAATTGCTTGTCTCTTCTCCTTTCAGACAGGCTACAGCCAGTGAACTGAGAAGCGTCTTTCCCTCCTCTGTGTGGAAGGTATCACTCACTATCTTAAAATCTCTGTCAGCCAGCAGGATACGTCCGTTATACACATTGGAAAACAGTTCCAGCTTGCTGTTTACAACCTCTGAATCTGTATCATTGAGATAATTCTCCCTGATGATCAGATTACATAAAATATCGCACTGATCACCCACTGTCTCTGTAAGCATTGCAACCGCCCGGTTCTGATAGTTATGAAGCATCGTATATGTTACAATAACCCCCGGTACGATTCCCAGAATGATCAGGATGATCAGAATACGAAAACGCAGACTTCTGAAAAAATTTTTTCTTTTTTTCACCTTTTCAACTCCGTTCTCTTCTGTCATGCAGTTTGATGCATGCTTTCTGTCTGTTCGTAAAACAGTCATTGTTTATCGAATCCTTATCATCTTATCACAGAAAAATGGGCTTTTCTACATCTTAGCGAAAAGTAATTTATTTTTTGCAGCAATCAATGTGCAACACCTCTTTGCAACTTTATAAATGATATCCCTGATAACAAATTAATTTTTTCAAAGCATGATATTATAGCAATTCCATAAATTACTATAGTTCTTTTATGCTACATATGTATTCTCTCTCATATGTACAGCAATTGCCGTCCAGCTGTTTTTGCCACAAATTCCATCAGCCAACTGATTCGTATTCTTCTGAAATGTACGAAGCGCATTTTCTGTTTCTGTTCCGAAAATACCATCTGCCTGCACCTGTAAAAATACCTGCAGCATCTTTACAGCTGTACCCGTACATCCTCTGGATAATTCAGGAAAGATGACTCGCAGTTCTTCTGTCAGCGTTATTTCCTTTCCTCCTGAAGGTGAATTCTCTTCTTCCTTTTCCTGAATCAGATTTTTAAAACGGTTCCAGTCATTTTTTGCACGGATAGCAGAAGGACAGTTTTTGGCGCATACATCATAGTGCTGTACTACTCTGTCTGCCGGAATATTCAATTCCGACATAAGCCGTCTGCACACCTCTGCTGTATTTGCAAATGCCTTATCATAATCAAAACCGGCCTGCACACACATTTCAATTCCTACAGAATTACGGTTATTCACTGTTCCAAATAATCTTCCTCCATAATTCACCCCTACATGCCATGCGCCTCTGCTATATGGCATTGCCTGATATGCTGATTTATCATCCACATACACATGAGCTGAATATCCATCAAAATTTCCGTGATACTGTGCCATTGCATGAGCCCTGGCATCTGCACCTGTGCTGTAATTGTCTGTATTGTGGATCACAATATATCTTGGTATTTGTCCCGAATAACTGTTTCTTTCTGATATATACTGCTGATTTATATTCATAACCTGCTCCTTTCTGCTGAAATCATATATCTTTTCTAAGTCTGTTTCTCTATCGTATTTTGTGAATGCCGTTTCAGTACATCAATTGCCTGACAAATACTTTCCGGAAGAGGCAGACCCATCAGTCCCGCATTCTCTATGATAGAAAGACCTTCATTTGCAATAAATCCAATGCATACCGCATCTCTCAGATATTCTGTCCCCATCAATGTATCCAGACGGGCAGCAATGAGAACATACAACAATGTCATGCCTTTTCTGCACAAACCTTTCCATCCAGCTCTGCTTTCCAGTGCACCATTTTCAGATTTCGGACTTTTTCCAAATACTGCCGGAAGAAGGATTCCCCCTGTAAACCAGTCGATTGCCATAAACAAAAGCAATGTCTGCAGGAATTTATCCCAACCTCCAAAACACACTGCCAGAGTACTTCCGGCAAGACCAATTAATGTAATTATTCTGTATTTCATAGTTTTTCACCTCTTTTTTCTTAAAAATGGGTACAAAAAAAACGGTCGGTGGGGGAATGCCAACCGTTCTCTTCATAATCAACTTTATTCATCTTTAACTTTGTTCCTGTCAAACAATCATAATATCACTTTCGTTCCAGTCTATAGATATCTCTTCGCCATCTAAGTGAATCACATAATTTTTTGGTTTTTCTTTTCCAAGATAGCCATTATAACTTATCCTGTCTCTTATACACATCTCCGAGCCCACGAGACCGTACT
>ENA-OYYP01001212-OYYP01001212.1-human-gut-metagenome-genome-assembly--contig:-NODE-1212-length-11721-cov-10.982856_pt1 | contig 11721 bp, 13 predicted proteins | sample MGYA00244067_ERZ653456 | MGnify/ENA primary metagenome ERZ653456 (study PRJEB26926, sample SAMN06165101) | human gut metagenome | biome: ENVO:00009003; feature: ENVO:2100002; material: ENVO:00002003... | reverse complement strand
ATCTACACACTGCATATCGTCGGCAGCGTCAGATGTGTATAAGAGACAGGAGTTATATATAAACCGGTTGTAGTTGATGAAATAACGTGGGAAACAGAAGCGTACGGAAGTCCGGCACAGCTTGAATTTACTATTATCAAGGATGCGTATATATCTTTTGAGGAGGGCGACCAGGTTATATTTAAATATAAGGGTGCTCCTGCATTTTACGGTTTTATATTTCAAAAACAACGAACAAAACAACATCATATAAAAGTAACTGCTTATGACCAGACAAGATATTTTAAGAATAGTGACTGTTTTGTATTTGAGGGCTGTACAGCTACAGAAATAGTAAAATCTATTTGTAATGATTATAAAATAGCATATGGCCAACTTGAAGACACCGGAATTAAGTTACCGCTTACAGTTTGTGACAATGTTCAGGTTTTTCAAATAATCGAAAATGCTTTAGATTATACGGTAGCACAAGGCGGCTATCGTTTTTTATTGTGGGATAATTTTGGCTCTTTAGTTTTGGCTCCTAAGTTTTGGTACAAAAAAAATTATGTTGTATGTGATTTTACCGCCCAGGATTTTGATTATACAACAACCATAAATGAGGGTACATATACAAGAGTTAAGCTATATTATGACAACGACCAAACAGGTACAAGAGAAGTATATATCAGAGATAAGTCTGCCGAATATCCTAAATTTGGTGTACTGCAATATTGCAGTACCCTTGATGAGGGGGAAGACGGAGTAAAAAAAGCTGAGGAAATTATAAAAATTACTACTAATAAAATAAGAAAACTTGATATAAAAGGAGCGTTAGGAGATGTAACGGTAAGAGGAGGAACTCAGGTATATGTTGAGCTTAATTTAGGGGACATAATTCAAAAAAAGTGGATGGAATGTTTTAGTGCAAAACACACATTTAAAAATGGAGAGCATTTTATGGATTTACATTTAGTAGGAGGTCAATTTATATGATTGATATAACAGAATTTACAAGGGCGGTAAAACGTGTTGCCGTTCAGGCTGTTAAAGAAACAGTTCCGGCTAACGCTGTGTTTGGGACGGTTGTTTCTGCTGAGCCGTTACAAATAGATGTTGGATACGAAAAACCTATAAGCGGAAGTCTTATAATACTACCGCTATGTTTTGATAAAAAAACATATACAACTACAAGCAGCGGTAGTCCGCCGCATAGACACACAATAGAAATTGATAACAGCCTAAAGGTAGGAGACAAAGTTGCACTGCTTAAAATGCAGGGCGGTCAAAGACATGTTGTATTGGGGGTTGTGTAATGTTACCAGTTATATCGACGCCTAGAGAAAAAATTATTGAGACTAAAGTAGTTATATACCCCTCTAAAACATATGAAATAGATTGGGAAAACAAACGTATAGCTGGGTCAATTGACGGCGTAAAAGCGTTACAGCAATCAATACACTTAATTTTACTAACTCAAAGGTATCGTTATCCAATATATAGTTGGGATTATGCTACAGATATTGACCCTCTATACGGTATGAGAAAAGATTTTGTTGTGCCTGAACTGCAATGTAGAATACGTGAAGCATTATTACAAGATGATAGGATAACGGACATTATAGATTTTAAAATTAACCATATAGAAAGAGGCAAATACGATGTTAGTTTTGCGGTGAAGAACAAAATATCAGATACGCTCTACATAAATGAGGTGATAGAAGCATGATTACTAGCAACTATGATTTTGGAGATATAACAAATAGAATGTTGCAAAGAGTGCCGAGCAAAATTGATAAAAGACAAGGCTCATTGATTTATAACGCTGTAGCCCCGGCAAGTTTGGAATTTGCAAAAATATATCTTATGTTACAATCAATAGAAAAAGAAGCCTTTCCCGATACTGCAAGCATAGAATATTTGAAGCGACATGCAAAAATAAAAAATTTATCTCTGAATGAAGCCACTTATGCCATTGTTAGAGGTGAATTTAACAAGAAAATACCTGAGGGAACACGATTCAGTTTACAAAACAGCGAATTAAATTATATAGTAATGTCTGAAAGCCCCAAATGGGATGGGGACAATGCACGGTTATATTATTATCTGATGATGTGTGAAACAACCGGGAGTAAAGGCAATCAAACCGGAAACTTAATACCCATAACCGACATAGAGGGATTAACTATTGCAAAAATTGTTGGAATTGCAACCTATGGCACAGACACAGAGGATACAGAAAAATTTAGGGACAGATATTTTGATACTATTTTAAACCCACCTTTTGGCGGCAACCGTGCTGACTACAAGAGATATATCAGGTCTATAAATGGTGTAGGAGCTTGCCGATTGATAAGAACGCCATCAGGCGGCGGTACTATTGGCGTTATTATCTGCGACAGCGAATATAACGAGCCGTCTCACGATTTGGTTGACAGTGTGCAAACATTAATTGACCCGGTTGTTAACAGCGGCGACGGTGTAGGAATGGCACCAATAGGACATAGAGTTACTGTATCGGCTGTAGAAACGGTTGGAATAGAGGTTATTTCCGAAATTGAGTATCAAGAAGGTTATACCTGGAACGATATAGCCGAAAGTTATCAAAATACTATATCAGATTATTTTGCTGAATTAAACGAATCATGGGGAGATATAGACCCTAATAATATAGTCGTTAGAATGACGCAAATAGAGCAAAGAATTTTGAATTTGAATGGGGTTTTGGACGTTGTTGATATAAAATTATACCCTTATGGAGAGAACGCGACTACAAGTAATTTTTCGGTGCCTGATGGTAAACTTGTCTCTAACTGCTCTACAGGTTGGGAGCCGTTGTCGTTAAATGCAGGAGTAGAAGCCAAAATATCAAAAGACCCAGCAGGAAACGGAAATGCTGTTAAGTTTTTATGCGGCTCAGAAGTATACGGAAACGGCTGGTCTTATGATATAGTTAGACTTCTTGATAAAAAGCCAACAGATTTCATAGAGGCAACGGGATATTTAACTGTCTCGTTTGAACTTTTTCAGCCTGAAAACAGTAGGGGATTAGGTAATTTCTATATTGATTTAAGCGGTAATAAAATCATTAAAAACAGCGACGGTGGAAACACATATACATACGGACGGTTAAGCGGATATGAACCAAATGCAACTGAAATAAAAATTATTGGCGGTAGTTCTAAGGCGAGCGACGGTGTGGATAAGGTGCACACAGCAAATGAAAAAGTTTTGGGAAATTGGGTAACTGTAGAATTTAAAATTGATTTTACTACACGTCAGAATTTCACTTGTATATATAATAACAGAGAACATATTGTTACGGGATTCCCGTCAACTGTTGACCCGTCTTCATTATATCTTAATATACAGCTTTCTGACAATTCACAACATACCAACGATATAGAAACGTATATTAAAAATGTGTCTGCGATATATATAACGGAGTAGGTGAAAATATGGGGAAAATATACACATTAAAATATTTGCCTGAATTCTTTCATGACATAATTGATTTTGCCGAATTATGCAAAACATATGACGTTGAATTTTTACTGCTCGAAAAGGAAATTGAAAAGTTGTTAAATAACTTTTTCTTTGATTTTTTGGGCGAGGAAGGGTGTAAACGCTGGGAAGACATATTAAAAATATCTATGCGTGAAACTGATACGTTAGAAGACAGAAGATTTAGAATAAAGTTTATATATTTTGGGGATACGCCATACACAAAAAAAACAATGCTGGAAAGATTGGAAATGCTTGTAGGCAAAGGAAATGTTACTGTTAGTATAGATGTGAAAAATTATAAAGTTACGGTCAGATTGTCATTGAGCAGAAAAAATCAATTAGCAGAAATTATAAAAATGATTGAAAAAATGGTGCCGCTTAATATGATTATAGATGTCAAGTTGTTATATAACACCTATGAGACTTTAGGGTTATATACGCATGATTATTTAGGTAGATTTACACATTATGCGCTGAAAGAAAATGTTTTGGGAGGTTAGACATGGCTACAACTACAAAAATATACGGTTTAAAAAAACCGTCATTAACAGACATTTATAACATTATGGATTTTAATAATAATTTTGATAAAATTGACGATGTCTTGAATACAAAAACAGAAATTGAAGATATAGGAACATTAAACGGGACTGAAAGCGTATTTAATACACAAACAAGCCCGGGTTTTTATAAAGGAATATGGAATAATCCGTCTATGAAGCAAAAGGGTGATTTTACGCTTTTTGTTTTTGATGTATCATCTGCTAATACGGCAGAAGGTACACAAGAAACAAAAGTAATGCAAGCCTTATTTCATGAAAATCAGGTTTTAATTCGTTTAGGTGTGCTGGGCGTTCCGGTAAATTGGAGTAATTTTTCTCCAATTGCTACAATGTCTAATTTATCCAATGTAGAACAAAAGATAGGAAATTTATCAGACCTTGCTACAATAACTAAAACGAATATCGTTGCAGTAATAAATGAGTTGATACCTTCAATATCAAATAAAGCGGATAAGGTTACAAACGGCGGATTCATAGCTGGAGGAGCTAAAGCCGGAGGCACCGGAAACATATCAATAGGAGAGGGCATTGGTTCAACTGGTGAGTACGGCGTTGTAATCGGTTCAGGCGCTGAGGGGGCTAAAGAAGTAGTTGCGATTGGACATGGCGCAACCGCCGGAGCCAACAAATCAATTGCTATTGGATATTTAACAGAAAGTTCAGCCCAAAACGCTGTACAAATCTGTGAAGGAAGTAATAGCGAAAGCGAAAGTCTGCAATTCAGAAATTATAAAATAGTCAGACATGATAATACTGATGATGAATATTATCTCAATGATGTAGGCAGACTTAGCCGCTTATATACCGCAAATAAGACTAATGCTGTTGAGGCAGTGAACGAATTGTATAATAAGAGTGATAATGACAAAAGTCTATTACAAACCGAAATATCGGAACAAAATAATAGTCTTATAATGCTTATACAAATGCTTGCTAATACCGGGTTAAATATAGTGCCGCTGCTTGAAATGATGGGTAACACTATTACTGTTATACATGATACGGAAACTACATCTTATCAATATTCGGACAGCAATAACCCGGATAATCCGCTTAAAGGTATTGTATACGCCCCTAACTTAGAGACTGTAGCTACACGCTCTATTGACGATAATTCTGGAATGACAGCAATCATCATGCCTAAAGTAAGGGTTATTAGTAATCAAGCATTTTGGGCAAGTCATAATCTTAAAACAGTGTTTATCCCAAACGGTTGTACATCGCTTGCCGCCAATGCTTTTTCTGTGTGCGGAAACTTAACAAATATATATATTGATAATGTAGAGGAAACATTTGAGGATATAGTAACAGGCTCGAACTTACCAAATGTAAATGTTACATATCTGAGGAAATGAGGTATAGAAAATGGAGTATAGATTAATTAATGGTATTTGTTATATTTGCAAATATAAAACGGTTGTAACTGATAATGATGGAATAAAACATGAGTTCTACCACTTAGACGAGGAAGAGGCTAATCAATCCCTTGAGTTACATCAGCAAATCAGCGAGTTATCTGCTGAGATAGTGCCTGTTGATGTGTCCGAAAGTCTGTGGCTGGAAGGAAAAGAGTTTGTGACAGACGCTGAGGTTATACAGGCTTATGAAATGGGAGAAACAGAGTATACAAAATATCTCTTGGAAAAGTCACGGCTTAACAATGCGAATCTATTAAATGAAATTAAAACATTGGGTCAGGCTCAAACAGATTTAGAGCTTGAATTGATTGAACAAGGTCAATATATAACAGACCTTGAACTCCAACTATTGGGAGGGGGTGAAGGAAATGTATGAGAAGATTAAGACTAGATATGCTAAAGGGTATGTAACCGACAGTCAGCTTATGCGTTATATATCACTCGGAGTATTGACAGAACAGCAGGCAGAAAAAATCAAGGCGTTGGAGAATGAATAATTATGATAATGGATTATAAGGTCGATGGACAAATTTTACGCAGGACCGGAAGAAACTTAATAGTGGCGGACAGCATAAAGTATTTGGCTGTCCGTTTTAATTTTTCTGATGAGTGGAAGAGAACAAAGAAAACAGTCATTTTCACATATAATGAAAACAGCTATAACGTCCTGTTAGATGATGATAATATTGTAGTTGTGCCGTATGAAGTAATACATCACCCCGGCTTTACATTATCGGTATATGGGACTAATAACGGAATGCGGATAACGACAAGCACAATCAGGGTCCCAGTAATCAAAAGTGGATATACTGAGGGTGAAACACCGCCTGAACCGACACAAACTGTCTATGAGCAAATATTAGATAAACTTGACAGCGGAGGAGGCGGAGGAACCGGGAAAAATGGAAAGTCAGCGTATGAATTAGCTGTAGAAAACGGCTTTAGCGGAACTGTTGATGAATGGCTGGAAAGCTTAAAAGGTCAGCCCGGTAAAGACGGAATAAACGGCAAGGACGGCGCAAACGGTAAAGACGGAGTTAATGGAATAAATGGTAAAGACGGAGCAGACGGAAAAGATATAACTAGCATTGACGATAGCGCAGTCGGAACCGATACCACATATTCAAGCACAAAGATTCATGAGCTATTGGCAGCTCTTGAAGAAAAAATAAATGCAGTACCTCAAGTAACACAAATAACACCTCTTGTCACATGGCAATTTCAAAAATCTACAGCAGCAGAGGTGTCAGTTGTCAGTCTGCCGCATACCTGTAATGCGGTGGACGGCAAAAGCGCAAGCTATTACAGAGGTACGGCGACATATACAAGGAGTCTTAACCTCACAGCGGCACAGGTCAATAATTCCTCATATTTATGTTTTTCCAAAGCCGGGCAGAAATGTACTGTCACGGTAAACGGTCACGCACTGCCAACTCACTACGGCGGTTACACGCCGTTTATTTTTGACATTTCAAATTATCTCAGCGTTGGCGACAATAATATATCTGTTGTATGTGATAATAGCCTTGATTGGGACTTAGCTCCTATTTCCGGGGATTTTAATTTTAACAACGGCTTATATGACATGGTGTATTTTGTCAATTGCGCAAATGTATATTTTGACACAGAAAAATATGGTATAGACCGACTGCACATAACACAGTCGGAAGTGTCAGAAAGCAGCGCAAAGGTATTGGTTGAGACGAATATCAAGAACAACAGTCTTAATATATCCGGCGGTGCTCTGGTATACGAAATAAAAGATACAAACGGAACTGTCGTACATAGCGAAACCGAAAATATATCTATAGACGGCAAATCAAGTTATAACGCCGCCAAAAGTATAACTATACAGAATCCCACCTTATGGGACGGGTTAAATAATCCTTATCTGTATACTGTCAATGTTTCATTAAAAGTAAATGACAGTATTATTGATACATGCAGTCACAAGCTGGGTCTTAGATATTATGAGTTAGATAAGGAAAATGGCTTCAAACTTAATGGCAAACAGTATCTTTTACGTGGATTCGCAATGCACCAGGATTACGAAAATGCTGGAAGTGCTGCCACAAAGGAATTGATAGATAAGGATTTGGAAATTGTTGTTGAATCAGGGGCAAATATGCTCAGATTGGCGCATTATCCACACAGCAAATACATATATCAGCGCTGCGATGAATTGGGGATAATTGTGCAGACTGAGATACCGTGGGTGAATCATTACGGCTTAAATGCTACAGACAAGTATTTCGACAATATAAAAAATAATATGAAAGAGATGATTATTAATTACTATAATCACCCGTCTATCGTATTTTTGGGAATGTCAAATGAATTGGGCGGCTCTCATTTAAGCGGAACTAACCAGCAGGGGGAATATGACTACGACAACGCACTGATTAAGACAAGAGAGTTATATGACTACTCTAAAACGCTGTCAAATCAGCACCTTATTGGAATTGTAGCGCATGACCCCACCTTTAAATATGTTCGTTCTAAAATAGCCGACTGGTCGTTTCTTGATTGGATAGGACTTAATATATATAAGGGTTGGTATGGCGGTAATTTTACAGACTTTACCGCTGCTGTGAATGAGTATCGCACAAAATATCCCAATATATGTATTGCGGAGTATGGGGCAGGAGCAAATATCGGCACGCACAGCGAGACACCGGAGACAACAACAAATACGGGGTCGGGCGGAGCAAGACATGACGAGGAATACCAGAATCTATTCCATGAAAGCTATTTATCGCAAATTGCCGAAAAGCCGTGGCTTATATTTACCACCGCATGGGCGTTATTTGATTTTGCAGTATCCGGAAGGAACGAGGGCGGCTTGTCATATGTCAATGACAAGGGATTTGTCACCAGAGACAGAACGGTCAAAAAAGACGCATTTTATCTGTACAAATCATATTTTAGCGATACTCCAACCGTGTATATTACATCTCGGAGATTTGCAGAGCGTACAGGAAACACCATAAAAATAAAGGTCTATTCTAATTGTGGGAATCTGAAATTATATCAAAATGGGAATCTGATACAAACGCTTAATACAGCCGCTTCTTTGGGCTGTGTCTGGGAATTTGACCCTGTGAATTTTGTTAACAGAACCGATGAATTTGTTGTCAGGGGCACTAAAAATAGTATTGAATATACCGATACTGTCAATTTCAGCACAACAAATATTGCAGTGACCGCAACAGATTTTACTGTCGGAAATAATCTTGTTGTCTTAACCAGCGAAGAGCCTGCAGACAATTTAGATGTTAACCTTATACCGGAAAACTCTGTGGGTACTGTTAATTGGGCTGATGTGGAAGGTATTACCATATCGGATAATACTGTCACATTGACAGACCCAACGTTCATAAACGCCGTAAGAACGCTTGAGGGAACATTAAGCGGAACAGAGATAACTAAGACTGTACCATGTGCGATTAATTGCTCTTATTATTGCAGGGTTAGCACAACAGGAACATCAGGTGCAGCTGTGCCGGAAATGTTAGCCGATACAAGCGGATTAGGCAATAACGTAACATTGAGCGGATTTGCGAATACAACAGACAGCGGATATAATCGTTTCGGAGTGCTTAAACTTAACGGAACAGAAACGGTAAAGCTTGCAAATCCAATATTGCCGCATAATAAACCTTATACAATACATCTATTGACCGGAAGTGTAAGCTACAGTATTGTCAAGCAGCTGGACAGAGTTATTACTATCTGTGACAATGACAACAACGATTTATTTGCGCTTAGGTTAAATCTGGACAGCAGCGTAAGATTTTACAAATATTTGTACAAAAACACTAACGGTGAAATTATCACATCAAGCACAATAGATTTGGGAGATATGGGAGTGTCTAACGCACTAATTGAAGTCAATATTACGGTAGATGGCAGTAATATACATCTACAGCTAAATGTGAGAAATTCCAACGACCCTAATCCGATACTAGGGACGTATGAGACAGATATAACGACAGGTATAGAATATGATAACGGATTTAATATCCAGTTATTAAATAATCCGGCGTTAAGCGCACCAACGGAAACGAGCATAAAAGAATTTTGGATTACAGCTTAGGAGGGTTACAATATGGATGAAAACGAAGCGGCAATCAGAGAGAGGCTGACGGCGGTAGAATCCTCTGTCAAGTCGGCTCATCACAGAATAGACAACATAGAGGAGCTGACCCAATCGGTAAAATCTTTAGCGGTAGAAACAAAATATCTTAAAGAAGATGTTTCTGATGTTAAGGATAAGATTGATGTTATAGCAGGAAGACCGTCACAGATACTGACGATAATATTCACGGCGTTAGTATCTGCGACAGTATCGGGCGTTGTCGGGTTTATGATTTCAAATTTGTTAAAATAACGAGGAGGTAAAAGAACATGAGTAAAAATAATATAACAGCGGGGACAATAGCAAGGACAATAGTATTATTGCTGGCACTTGCCAATCAGGTGTTAGCGATGAGCGGTAAGCAGGTACTTAATATTGCAGACGATGATATATACCAGGTTGTTAGTATAGTATTTACAATTAGTGCGTCTGTTTGGAGTTGGTGGAAGAATAATAGCTTTTCATATGAAGCTATAAAGGCGGACAAAATAATGTCAGAGCTAAAAGGAAATGAAAACTAGAGGTTGACAAATTGAATAAATAAGTATATAATAATAGCAGATAAGAGATAACCGTTAAACGGTTGTCAAAGATTTACGATATTAATATAGCCGCAACTTTGACCGAGGGGCGGCTATATCGCTTTTATGGAAACAATCACAAAGAATATTATGATTGAAACAATTACTTTTAATAAGTACTTCCACATAAGCGACACCTCCTTTCAGCTGTGAGAAACAGCATATGGAGATGACAACCGTCCTTCAATTTCCTCTTACCTGCTCGACAGTATTATACAAGAATATACATAAAAAATCAAGTTAAAATAGCATTACGGGATGTCACTAAGTGGCATTCTTTTTTTGTTATAATATAATAGATTGGAGGAATATAAATGGCAAAGATATACATAGACCCGGGGCACAACCCAACCGGAAACGATACGGGAGCCGTAGGTTACGGACTAAAAGAGCAGGATGTATCTGTGCAGGTGGGAATAATCCTTAGAGAATTATTATTGGTTAGCGGACAAACGGTAAAAATGAGCCGTGAAAATATAACTGATACGGTATCAAGCAGTTTAAATGGAAGTCTTGCAGGCAGATACAACGCCGCCAACAGCTGGGACGCTGATATATTTGTTTCTATCCACTGCAATGCGGCAAATACGAAAGCATATGGCTGTGAGACATATTATTGCACAGGCAGTAATCAGGGTAAGGTGTTAGCGGAATGTGTACAGCCGCATATGGCCGCGGAGACGGAAAGATATAACAGAGGTGTCAAATCTGCCAATTTTGCGGTTATAAAACACACAAATATGCCGGCTATATTGGTAGAGACTGCATTTATAGATAACTATGATGACAACAGGTTTTTAGCCAGCGATGACGGAAAATATAAATGTGCAGTGGGAATTTATAAAGGAATTTGCGACTATTTGGGAATAGAATATAAATTAGAAAGCGAGGACAAACTAGTGAGCAGAGAATATGAAGAACTGAATGAAAGATTAGAAAAAGTGGAAAATCCAATGATTTATGATTACGTGGACGAAAATATGCCTGAATGGGCAAGACCAACAATTACTAAGTTAGTTGACAAGGGATTTTTAAAAGGTGATGAGGAAGGCAAGTTAGGTCTTACAGAAGACCTAATACGAATGTTTATAGTCAATGATAGAGCTGGTGTTTACGGAGAGTAATTAAGTGAAAAATAGGGCGAGGCTTTTAATAGCTCCGCTCTATTTTTCACATTTTAAAGCTTGATTTTTTGTCTACTTTTTATCTTTGCTTTCTTTGTATCTTAGCAATTTTTCAATTATTAAACGTTCGACATAGTCAGGAGGAGTTCTTTTCCCAAGCTCCCAATCTTGCCATGTGCGATGAGGAACGCCAATATATTTTTCAGCTTCTACTTGTGATAGCCCTACTTTTTTTCGAGTCTCCTTTATATTTATTATAATCACTCCTTTTTTGTCTTTTAATGAATTATTATTTCTTGTTTTTTATAATCATCTCTATAATAGTTAATGTTAGTGTTATTGCTGAGATAATTATAATAATATAGCTGTCTCTTATACACATCTCCGAGCCCACGAGACCGTACTAGATCT
>ENA-OYYP01001205-OYYP01001205.1-human-gut-metagenome-genome-assembly--contig:-NODE-1205-length-11764-cov-7.597318_pt1 | contig 11764 bp, 7 predicted proteins | sample MGYA00244067_ERZ653456 | MGnify/ENA primary metagenome ERZ653456 (study PRJEB26926, sample SAMN06165101) | human gut metagenome | biome: ENVO:00009003; feature: ENVO:2100002; material: ENVO:00002003... | reverse complement strand
AGATCTAGTACGGTCTCGTGGGCTCGGAGATGTGTATAAGAGACAGGTCGTATGTTATGGTTTATGGGTGAATCCTTCACTGGCTACTCACCACGGGGTATTCGTATCGGACCGCAAGAAACCGGAAGCGCTCGACTTCATGTTACAGAAACCTTCTTTAGAGGAATTGGAAGGATTATCGAAGACCCATCTTTTCCTGATGGATATCGGTATATGGATATTAAGTGACCGTGCCGTTGAGGTATTGATGAAACGGTCATTGAAAGAAGGCACGAATGATATCAGCTACTACGATTTATATTCGGATTATGGTCTGGCACTGGGAGAGCATCCCCAAACGGCAGACGACGAAGTAAACAAACTTTCGGTAGCAATCCTGCCTTTGCCCGGCGGAGAGTTTTATCATTTCGGAACGAGTCGGGAACTGATTTCTTCCACGCTCGCCATACAGGATAAAGTGCGTGACCAAAGGCGTATCATGCACCGGAAAGTAAAACCGAATCCTGCCATCTTTATACAAAACTCGTTTACCAAAGTGGAATTATCTGCGGAGAATGCCAATTTATGGATTGAGAACAGTCACGTAGGAGAAGGATGGAAATTAGGTTCACGACAGATTATTACAGGAGTTCCCGAAAACCATTGGAATATAAACCTGCCGGACGGAGTCTGCATCGACATCGTTCCTATGGGAGACGCAGCCTTTGTCGCACGGCCTTATGGGCTGGATGATGTTTTCAAAGGTGATTTAAGTAATGACTCGACCACCTACTTGGGGAACTCTTTCACACAGTGGATGAAGGAAAGAGAGATTGGGCTGGAAGACATAAAAGGACGTACAGATGATCTGCAAGCTGCTCCTGTTTTCCCCGTAACGACTTCCATCGAAGAACTGGGTATTTTAATACGCTGGATGACAGCCGAACCGCAATTGAAAGAAGGAAAAGAGTTATGGCTGAGAGCTGAAAAACTATCCGCTGACGAGATATCGGCACAAGCGAACCTGGAACGTCTTTACGCACAGCGCAGCGCTTTGCGCAGGGATAACTGGAAAGGATTGTCCGCCAATTATGAGAAGAGTGTATTCTATCAACTTGACTTGCAAGACGCTGCCAATGAATTTGTCCGGTTCAATCTGGAGGTTCCCGCTGTCTTGAAAGAGGATGCCGCACCCATGGTGCGTATACATAACCGGATGCTTCGGGCACGTATCATGAAGCTGCAAGGCAATGACGGCTGCAAAGGAGAAGAACAAGCTGCGTTCCAGCTACTCCGTGACGGATTACTGGAAGCTGTTGCCGGAAAAAAGAACTATCCGAAGCTCAATGTTTATTCGGATCAGATCGTATGGGGACGTAGTCCGGTGCGCATTGACGTTGCAGGAGGATGGACAGATACACCTCCCTACTCTCTCTATTCGGGAGGAAGTGTAGTCAATCTGGCGATTGAGTTGAATGGGCAGCCGCCGCTACAGGTATACGTCAAACCATGTCACGAGTTCCATATCGTACTTCGTTCCATTGATATGGGAGCTGTGGAGGTTATCCGAAGTTATGAGGAATTGCAGGATTACAAGAAAGTCGGTTCGCCTTTCTCCATACCGAAGGCAGCACTTACCTTGGCAGGATTTGCCCCATTATTTGCGGCGGAATCTCATGCGTCATTGGAAGAACATCTAAAAGCGTTCGGTTCAGGACTGGAAATCACTTTACTGGCTGCCATTCCGGCAGGTTCGGGACTAGGTACCAGTTCTATCCTTGCATCTACCGTACTCGGAGCTATCAATGATTTTTGCGGACTGGCATGGGATAGGAACGACATCTGCAATTATACACTGGTATTGGAACAATTGCTCACCACCGGCGGCGGATGGCAGGATCAATACGGCGGCGTATTCCCCGGCGTAAAACTGTTGCAATCCGAATCCGGCTTCGAACAACATCCATTAGTACGGTGGTTACCCGACCAGCTCTTTGTGCAGCCGGAATATCGGGATTGCCATCTGCTTTATTATACCGGAATCACCCGTACAGCCAAAGGAATCTTGGCTGAAATTGTCAGTTCCATGTTCCTAAACTCCGGAGTGCATCTTAGTTTATTAGCAGAGATGAAAGCCCATGCGATGGATATGAGCGAAGCTATCCTGCGAGGTAATTTCGAAACTTTCGGCCATCTTGTCGGCAAAAGCTGGATACAAAACCAAGCATTGGACAGTGGCACGAATCCACCGGCAGTAGCAGCCATTATCGAACAAATCAAAGATTATACGCTGGGATATAAATTACCCGGTGCAGGAGGTGGCGGTTACTTATATATGGTGGCTAAAGATCCGCAAGCGGCCGGATGCATCCGTCGGATATTGACCGAACAGGCTCCTAATCCACGTGCACGCTTTGTTGAAATGACGCTTTCCGATAAAGGATTGCAGGTATCGAGAAGCTAGAAGAAAGGTCATATAAGAACAAAAATCCCTTGATAACTGCTGATTATCAAGGGATTTTCATGTGACCCCGGTGCGATTCAAACGCACGACCTTCAGAACCGGAATCTGACGCTCTATTCACTAAGCTACGGGGCCATTTCCTAAATGCGATGACAAAAGTATAAAAAATCTTCTCATCTTCCTAATGATTCATCTTTTTTTATAGTTCTTAAGTCAGTATTGCCCCTTAACATTCTATTATTTTGAAATGCTTTAGAGCATATACTTTATCAATTTGACAATCTTTTAGAGAATATCCAATACAGATATTAATATTATTCCTATCTTTGCCGACAATTAACAATCAACAATCCTATGAGTTACTTGATAAAACCAAAGAACTATAAACCGTTACTCGACTTAAAACAAACAGAGTTGGGAATCAAACAAATAAAAGAGTTCTTCCAGTTAAACTTGTCATCCGAATTGCGCCTCAGACGCGTGACAGCCCCTCTTTTCGTATTGAAAGGAATGGGTATCAATGACGATTTGAATGGTATAGAACGTCCTGTTTCATTCCCTATCAAGGATTTAGGTGACGCACAAGCAGAAGTCGTTCATTCATTAGCCAAATGGAAAAGATTAACTCTCGCCGATTACAATATCGAACCGGGATACGGTATCTATACCGACATGAACGCCATCCGTTCTGATGAAGAACTCGGAAACCTCCATTCGCTCTATGTAGACCAATGGGACTGGGAACGTGTCATCACCAACGAGGACAGAAACGTAGATTTCCTAAAAGAGATCGTAAACCGTATCTACGCTGCCATGATCCGTACAGAATACATGGTATATGAAATGTATCCGCAGATCAAACCTTGTCTGCCTCAGAAATTACATTTTATCCATTCGGAAGAACTACGCCAACTCTATCCGAATCTGGAACCCAAATGCCGTGAGCATGCCATCTGCCAAAAATACGGTGCCGTATTTATCATCGGTATCGGTTGCAAACTAAGCGACGGCAAAAAACATGACGGACGTGCACCGGACTATGATGACTACACATCCACCGGCCTGAACAACCTGCCAGGACTGAACGGTGACCTTTTACTTTGGGATGATGTACTGCAACGCTCCATCGAACTGTCCTCTATGGGTGTTCGTGTAGACAAAGAAGCGCTACAACGCCAGCTCAAAGAAGAAAACGAAGAAGAGAGACTGAAACTTTATTTCCACAAACGATTAATGGACGACACACTTCCACTATCTATTGGTGGTGGTATCGGTCAATCCCGTTTGTGTATGTTCTACCTTCGCAAAGCTCATATCGGAGAAATACAAGCCAGCATCTGGCCCGAAGATATGCGCAAAGAATGTGAGGAACTTGATATACACCTTATATAATTGCTATGAACGTACAAATAGAAGAAAGCTGGAAAACACACTTACAGCCTGAATTTGAAAAAGATTACTTTCGCACACTGACAGAATTCGTAAAAAGTGAATATAGCCAGTATCAGATTTTCCCTCCGGGAAAACTTATTTTCAACGCCTTCAACCTCTGTCCTTTCGACAAGGTGAAGGTAGTAATCATCGGACAAGACCCGTACCACGGACCGGGCCAGGCACACGGGCTCTGTTTCTCTGTAAACGACGGAGTACCTTTCCCTCCTTCTTTGGTCAACATCTTTAAAGAGATAAAGGCAGACATAGGTACAGACGCTCCTACTACCGGTAACCTGACTCGCTGGGCTGAGCAAGGAGTATTATTGCTCAACGCTACTCTGACTGTACGCGCTCATCAGGCAGGCTCTCATCAGAATCGTGGATGGGAAGCTTTTACAGATGCCGCTATCCGCGCATTGGCAGAAGAACGGGAACATCTTGTATTTATCCTGTGGGGAGCTTATGCCCAACGAAAAGGAGCTTTCATCGACCGCAACAAACATCTGGTACTTAGCTCTGCCCATCCCTCTCCCCTTTCTGCCTACAATGGTTTCTTCGGAAACAAACACTTCAGCCGTGCAAACGATTATCTGAAAGCAAACGGAGAAACGGAAATAATATGGTAATACCAAATCCGATAGACCGGATTGAGACATAAAGAAAAACGGCTGCATCATCACAAAAGATCATGTAGCCGCTTTTTTATATCTTATCCTTCCGGACTTATTCTCTATTCTTTATTTCCTTCATTAATACCACTGAATATTACTTTGCGTCTGACTTCTCTGCTCATACTTCAAGTCCTGAAGGATACTTGCATTGGCGCGAATGGTAACATTGTAGTATTTCCAGCGTCCGAATGGTGAAAGGCTGGCAGACAAGTTAAAGCAGTGCAAGTCACGAGAAATCGTACAGGATGTCTGCGTTATTTCCTTCGCTTGGAAATCGTAACCCGAATTGAACGAAAGCGACCAGTTATTGGAAATCTTCACATTACCATTCATATTGATATTGTGAGTATAAGTAAACGGATAACGCATTGAATAGCGATTAATAGGCTTAGTCCTATCTTCACGAATATTAAATGAATAACTGAAACTTAAAGACCAAGGCATCTTGAATACTTGATAACCATCCGGGTCGGCTTGCGCCTTCTCTACTTTCTTGGTCGTAGTTCCATCTTCCGTACCTTCAGAATCTTCTCCGTCTCCATCTTCCGACTTCTTCTTGTCTTTATCCTTCTCGTCTTCCTTTGGACCGAACCACTTTTTCCAGGTATCGTTATTAAAGGTATAGTTAAAAGAAGAACCATACCCCTGAAAACGTCCGAAACGTCCATACGACCATTCAGTTCGATTACCTTCGACCACATTACCACTTTTATCAAACGTATAAGCGTAAGTAGCAAATGATGCATTCATATTGAAAGTATAATTCTTTGTCAGTTTCAGTCGAAGATTCATACTCAAGGGGCTCCATGGCTTTTCCTTTGCAGCCATATTATATGACATATTCACACTCAAATCATCAATCAAACTGACTTTCTTTAATGTATCCTTCTTTGCATCAAAATACTTCATCTCTAAATTATTAGCCAAAGAGAAACTAACCGTCCCTGAACCTTCACGCGAAGGAACCCCAAAAGGCTGCCCCGTAAAAGGAGAATAATATTGAGTATTTCCGTTATTATCTGTATACTCTTCCCAGTATTTACTAAACGAAGGAGCACCACTAATGCTAACCTGCGGAGTGACAACGTGGCGAATCTGTATTTCCTTCTTCTTCATGAAAAGAGGTTTGTACATACCATACAGCTTAGTACTTAAAGACAAACTGGCAGAATAGTTGGAAACACGATAAAAGCCATTAATAGTATCATTCAGATTCTGTTCCAAACGCCCCGTTTCCTCATTATACGTCTGATTTATCTTGCGGGTGTACCAACGTTCCGTATAATTCACCGAAGGATTGACCTGTAAATACTTGAACAGTGTAAAAGTTGCACTGACAGGTATATTATGATTCATCGCATTTTCCCATCCGCTGATACCGGTCTTGAACAGACGGTCGTCCTTAGTACGGATACTGTTCGTCAGACGTCCTGTATAACTGATTGATATCTTCTCATACCAACGCTCGGCTCCGGCAGCCTTCTTCCGCTTGAAGGGGAACAGACGGCTCAATGTAATATTAAGGTCAGGAAGCGTTACTGCGATGGAAGAGTCACGCATGGTCTGCGCAATATTGGTCGTTCCCGACAAGGTCAGACCGATATCGGGGAAACTGCGGGAATAGCTGATACTTGATGTCTTTGTATTCTGAGTCAACAACTGAGAGTTATAAAGGTTGTTGATGTTAGATCGTTCGTAACTACTGGTCGAGAAGTTCACACTAGCGGAGAAAGTACTGTTCGGACTTGCCTTGGCATCCTGACGGTGGTTCCACACTACCTTGAAGTCTTTGGCAACCGTATAATCCGGCATTCCTTTGTCTCCGGTCTTGGTCACCTGATAATCCGCCTGCAATGTACCGGAGTATTTGTACCTCTTATTATAATTGGTCAATCCGGAAAGCCGCCATGAACCTTTCGTGAATATATCTCCTGTCAGCTTCAAGTCCATGATGTCGCTCATAGCGAAGTAATATCCGCCTTCCGCCAGACCGAAGCCACGGCTTGAATCATCCATATACGTCGGCATTATAAAACCCGAAGAATAGCTGCTGGAGAAAGGGAAGAAGAAAAACGGCACAGCCAACGGCAGGGGAACATCTTCCACCACAAGATAGGCAGGTCCTGTCACTACATTCTTCTTGGGGCGCACTTTGGCTCTTGTCAGCTGCATGTAGAAGTGAGGATGGTCATGATGATCACAAGTCGTGTAGCGACCGTGCTCCATAAAGATTTCATCATTTGCTCCCTTCTTGGCTCTGCTACCGGTCACATAACCTTCACCCTGCTGAGTGATAATATCGGTGATTCCCGCTTTTTTGCTCTTGAAGTTATAGCTGATTGTTTCTGTATCGTATGCAGTTTCACCTTCTTTAAAGACAGGTTTACCTTTGATCGTTCCCGTTGTGTCTTTAATACCGTAGGCGTGTACTGTACTACTGTCCAGATTCATGGAAATCACTTCCGCTGCCAGCTCAATGTTCTGATAGTTGACTTTGCCGCTACCATAAAGCGTAGCGGCACCTCCCAATGTAAAAGTGGTGGAGTCGTTAGATTCATAAATAACCGGTGCATCGAGCGGTTGTTTCTTTGTCGGTGCTACAGAGTCGACGCGTACCACAACTGTATCCGCCCCTAACGAATCTTTCCTGTTAAGGGAATCCGTTTGTGCAGTGTTGGAGGCAATCATCCCTCTTCTTCGACGCTGAGACGTAGCCTCATCAGGAAGCATCAGCAAGACAATCAGCAATATGAATGATATAATTATTTTTGCTCTCAATGGCGCCATTAACTAATAGTTTTACGCTTGAAGTGGCAAAAGTACACAATCTTCATCAATAATGCGTGAGAATCTCCGTTATTTAATTATTTTTTAGTGCTATAAAAACAAAGAGCACCACCCATCAAAGCGGTTTAGACCTTCTTCACCATATTTTGCAATGCTTTTCCGGGCTTTTTCTACTGTCTTTTCTTCGTCAAGATGAGTTTTAGAAAAGAATTTATCGGCAAAACAGATTATTTGCTCTTCCAGAGTGACGGGCACCATCTCACGATGAGGAACAGGAAGCTGGCGTTCTATGATTTCTTCCAGTGTCAGTCCGGCTCCGGTGTGACGTTCGCAAACCAGTGCATGGCGTTCAAAACCTTCTTTTCGCAAAAGGTCTGCACCCAGATAACCGTGTGCGATGTAGGGATGCTCTCCGAAACATTGGATGGTGGGAGCATCGGTCATAAAGATTCCTATATCGTGCAGAAGCGCGGCTTCTCTGACAAAGCTGCGGTTGATAGGTAAGTTAGGATGTGCATCTACAATCTTCAAAGCTTTTTGGGCTACAGAAAGGCTATGTATTAGTAGAATGTGTCGTTGTTCCGTATCCTGCGGATAAAATTTGTCGATGATTTCTATTGGATTCATACTTTTTCACTAGTTATTACTTGTTCCCTTACTGATAAATGATATTTTTGTGCAATATTACAAAAATTTACTGATATGCAAGCCAGAAGTTCCCTCATTCTTTTCTCTCTGTTCATAATACTGTGTTCTACATACGCCAGTGGAAAAGTAATTACGGGTGCCGAGCGTATGGATCAATACCTGCCGTTAATCAAAGGGAAACGGGTAGGAATGGTGGTAAACCACACTTCCATCGTCGGCACAGAGCCAATTCATCTGCTGGATACTTTATTAAAACAAAAAATCGATATAGTGAAAGTCTTTGCACCGGAACACGGTTTCCGCGGCAACGCGGATGCCGGTGAAACAGTAAAAGACGGAAAAGACAGCCGTACGGGAGTAACCATCGTCTCGCTCTACGGAGATAATAAAAAGCCGACTGCCGCCCAACTGAAAGACATCGATGTCATCTTGTTCGACATTCAAGATGTGGGCGCACGTTTCTATACATATATCAGTACGATGTATTATGTAATGGAAGCCTGTGCGGAAAACAAGAAAGAGATGATTATACTGGACCGCCCCAATCCATGCGATTACGTAGAGGGACCTGTATTAAAAGCCGGATATAAAAGTTTTGTCGGAATGCTGCCTTTGCCGGTTCTTCACGGTTGTACTATCGGAGAGCTGGCGCAGATGATCAATGGAGAAGGATGGATGACTACCCAGGCAAAGACTTGTCCGCTGACTGTGATTCCCGTAAAAGGGTGGAAACACGGACAGCCCTATGTACTTCCCGTGAAACCGTCTCCCAACTTGCCCAATGCGCAGTCCATCCGCCTTTATGCCTCACTTTGCCCTTTTGAAGCAACACGTGTCAGTGTGGGACGCGGAACGACCTTTCCTTTTCAGGTGTTAGGCGCACCTAACAAAAAGTATGGCGATTTTGCCTTCACTCCGCGCTCCCTGCCGGGATTCGACAAAAATCCGATGCACAAAGGAGTCACTTGTTATGGCGAAGATTTACGGAACGTAACAGACGTAAACGGTTTCACGCTCCGTTACTTTCTGCGTTTCTACCGTTTATCCGGCGAAGGCGCAGCATTCTTCTCCCGTCCCCGATGGTTTGACTTACTGATGGGAACGGATTCGGTACGCAAAGCGATCCTTAAAGGAGAATCAGAAGAGGAAATCCGTGACAGTTGGCAAAAGGAGTTGCAGACCTACCGTGATATGAGACAGAAGTATTTACTTTACTAAGGAACGGTTCCTCCACTTCTCAGCATTCCGTTCGAACTCTTCGGCTTTCTTTCCACTCAACCTTGCAGGCATTTCAAGTATCTCCGGAATGTCTTTTGCATTGTCAATGATTTGAGTGCCGGAAGCGTTCTTCACAATACGGACATCATCGTACAGTGAGTCATTCTCCAGATAAGCTTGCATCCGGAGCGTGTCTCCCGTCACGTCGATATGCTGGTAGAAACGGCGGTTCGTCCCGAAACGATCATACTTATCATTGAAAGATAGACGGTAACTCTTCGGGGAAGCGTGGCTTACCAGATACAACGGGGTGGTCATTTCGCCCTCATCGTTCTTATTAGTCATACGGGCATAGTTATGCTCATGTCCCTGAAGCACTAAGTCTACTCCATATTCACGGAACAGTCCGTCGAACATCCAGCGCACGGCAAGGTTGTTCGTCTTACCTTTTATAGAATATACCGGGTGATGGAGCATGACGATCTTCCATTTCTTTTTCGAAGCCTTCAGCGTTTTCTCCAGCCATTCCCGTTGAGAGAAGAGGAACCAAGGATCACGGTTACTATCCAGCGTGATGATAGTGGCATCGTTGTAATCAATAGAATATACATTATTATTTTTATACCTCGATTCGAGCAGATAAGAAAAAACATAAGCAAATCGTTTCTCCAAAACACGTACCAGTCCTTTTACATATTCATGATTTCCCGGAGAAACCAATATCGGTTTGGTGGGAGCTATGGAATCCACACTCTGATAGGCTTCATCCCAGTAACAGTTCATCGGACGCTCTGCAAAGTCACCGGCAAACATATAGAAGTCCGCCTGCGGATAGCGATGGCGCACATTTTCCATAAAGCCACGTGTCTTTCCACGCAAAGTATCCTGCACGTCACCTATAAATATAAAGGAGAAATGATCAGTCGAATCGGGTTGCATCGTGAACGAATACCAATCGGATGAGCGATCGTCATTCCATACCCGATAAGAGTAGGAATCGCCATAAGAGAGTTCTTTAAATTTTGCCCAGTTGGCATAACCGAACCCGCCCAGTGTACGGAGAAATTTGGAAGAGCCGTCAACGAGAAGAGTATCTCCGGAACCGATCTTTGTATATTCCAGCTTTGCCTGCTTGGAAACGCCTCCGCACACCCAGCTCACATTACGGGACAGTTCGCCGTCATTTCCGAATGTCAGAAATACCCGTTGCGGGTCTTCCGTCAGCACATAGCGTATTTCAGGGATATTGTGGAACCAGACTTTCCAGCGTATCTTACAAATGACACCACCGGCAATCAATATCAGGAGAACGATGCCCCAAGCTATTTTCTTCTTCGTAATCTTCATTTTTCCGATTTTAAAAACTGGTAGCAAAGATAAATATAGTGTCCCATAAATCGGAAATTATGTCCTTTTTTAACCTTTAACAAATTCACCTCTACATGAGAATTTAAATATCTAAAATTGCTGTCATCTGTCACCAAAAGCTAAATAACACATTGATTATAAGCTAATAAAGAGGTGACAGCATTGTGACAGCACATTTTGTTGTCACAATGCCGTCACGCTTTGCTGTCATATCCTGCTACTATCATATATTGCTCCTTGGAATGATAAATCAAAGAATAGCTTAGTCTAGTTGGTTTCCATGCGATGAAACTATAGTTCCAAAGCATTGAAACCAATAGTTTCAAGCCGCAGAAACTTTAGTTCCAAGCTGAAGAAACCAAAGTTTCAAGCAGAGGAAACTCCAGTTTCAAGACGATGAAACTAAAGTTTCATCAAGCAAAAAACAATTTCTACAATAGGAAACTATCAGCAGTAAGGTAGCTTCAGTCTCTTGTTTTTCTCTTCTTCCACAATTGCCAGCTATTAATAATATTTTGCCACATATTAACACATCACCATACAAATCTGATTATCAGCAAATAAATCCACCTATTACTAATAGCAGGTAACAAAAAAACGAAGAAAATCGCTTAGTGGTGGGCTTCGTGTACAAAGGCAACAAAGGGAAATTACCTGCCAAAAAAGAGATAGGCTTTCGCTCTACAATAACTTTCTCAGTTCCTCAATGTCAGGCAAGGCGTTACGAAGTCGTTCCGGCATATCTTTGGATGTACGGTAAGTAGCGACTCCCATCGGCTTGTTATAATCACGAACTGCAAATTCTACAAAAGTTTGATTCATTTCTCTGCAAAGTATTATTCCGATAGAGGGATTCTCGTGCGGTTTTCTCACATATGAATCCAAAGCGGAAAGATAAGTATTCAGTTGTCCTAAATACGAACTGCGGAATTTCCCGGACTTCAATTCAACCGCCACTAAAGAATTAAGTTCCCGATTGAAAAACAACAAATCAATGAACATTTCCTCTCCAGCCACTTCAACACGATATTGATTGCCTATAAAACTGAAATCCTGCCCAAAAGTCATAATAAACTTCTTCACGTTGGCAACAATCGACTTTTCTACTATCTTTTCGTCTAAATCCTCTTCCTGCTCATCCAGTTCCTCCACATTGATGAAATCAAGCAAGTATTCATCTTTGAATGAACAAACA
>ENA-OYYP01001192-OYYP01001192.1-human-gut-metagenome-genome-assembly--contig:-NODE-1192-length-11908-cov-4.554121_pt1 | contig 11908 bp, 9 predicted proteins | sample MGYA00244067_ERZ653456 | MGnify/ENA primary metagenome ERZ653456 (study PRJEB26926, sample SAMN06165101) | human gut metagenome | biome: ENVO:00009003; feature: ENVO:2100002; material: ENVO:00002003... | reverse complement strand
TCGTCGGCAGCGTCAGATGTGTATAAGAGACAGCAGTAGGCTCCGGCGACCGAGGTGAGCTTGATGGCCTTGATCAACCCCGTGTTGGGCAGGTGCGGTCCCCGGCAGAGGTCGGTGAATGCGCCGTTGGTGTAGAACGAGATCGTGCCGTCTTCCAGGTCGCGGATCAGCTCCACTTTGTAAGGATCGCCCTTTTCGGTGAAATTCTTCAGCGCGTCGGCTTTCGATACTTCCGTGCGGATGAGTTGCTCCTTGTTGCGCGAAAGTTCGATCATCTTCTTCTCGATGGTTTCCAGATCGGCTTCGGTGATGGGCACGGGTGAGTCCACGTCGTAGTAGAATCCGTTCTCGATCGCCGGGCCGATGCCGAACTTGATGCCCGGATAGAGGGCTTCGAGCGCCTCGGCCAGCAGGTGCGACGAGGTGTGCCAGAAAGCGTGCTTGCCTTCGGGGTCGTCCCACTTGTAGAATTTGATCGAAGCGTCCTCTTCGATGGCGCGGTTGAGATCGACGGTCGCGCCGTTTACCGATGCGGCCAGGGAGTCGGCAGCTAAACGAGGGCTGATACTCTCGGCGATCTGATAAGCCGTAGTCCCTTTGGCGAACTCTTTGACGTTGCCGTCCGGAAAGGTGATTTTAATCATTTGTAAATTATTGTTTTGGGGCCTTCGGCGCTTCCACAATTACGAGACGGAATACACCTCCGGTTCGCCCGGTTTTACTGTTTTGCCTGCGGCTTTCCGGCGGGCTTGTCCGCGCAGGCGGATAGGGCCGGATTGTCGCTTATGCTTGTGACAAGGAACGTGCCGGGAAGCGGTTTCTTGTCCGGATCGGCTCCGTTGCCGTATGACACTATGCCTTGAATCGGCCGGGACCGTCGGGAGAGTGCGTGCCGTCCGATTTACGGAGCCGACTATCCGTTCGGTTTTCGGAGCCGCGTTCAGCCGGTTTAACTCTCTTTCTCCGTATCGGGCAGGTCCTTCACGGACAAGTCCCTTCCGCCCCGTTCGCGCTCGGCGTGCGGCAGCGGGTTGCTCGTCCATTCGGCCCAGGCGCGGCGGTTGTTCACGATGTCCGTGGCCAGGTAGATGGCGTTGCGCATCGATTGCGGGTCGGCCTTGTCCTGTCCGGCGATGTCGAACGCCACGCCGTGATCGGGCGATGTCCGCACGCTGCCCAGGCAGGCCGTGAAATTCACCCCGTCGGGCGAGAGGGTCTTGAACGGCGTGAGTCCCTGATCGTGATACATGGCTAGTACTGCGTCGTAATCCCGGTAGTGGCCGCTGGCGAAGAATCCGTCGGCAGCGAAGGGGCCGAAAGCGAGTATGCCTTTTTCGTAAGCCTCATTGACTGCCGGTCGGATGATGTGTTCCTCTTCCGAACCGAGCAGACCGCCGTCGCCCGCGTGAGGATTGAGTGCCAGCACCGCGATACGGGGTTCGACGATGCCGAAATCCGCCTTGAGCGACGAACGCAGCTGTTCGAGCCGTGTGACGATCTTCTGCCGGGTCAGGTCGTGGCTGATCTCGGTGACCGGGATGTGGATCGTGACCAATCCCATGCGGAGCAGGTCGCTGCACATCATCATCAGGGGTTCGCCGCCCAGCTCGGCCGCCAGAAATTCGGTGTGTCCCGTATAGCGGAAGTCGTCCGACTGGATCGACTCCTTGTCGATCGGAGCCGTGACCAGTGCATCGAGCTGTTCGTCCCGCAGGTCGCGCACGGCGGCGTGGAGCGCCTCGGCTGCCGCCCGGCCCGCCTCCGGCGAGGCCGTACCCGGCTCGATCTTCGTTTCGTCGCCGCAGAGAATCAGGTTGATCTTGCCCCGGCGTATCTCGTGTATCGAAGAGGCGATATGGAAGGGGACGGGTTCCAGATCGGCGATGGTTTTCTGGTAAAATTCCGCCGCTTTCAGGGATCCGTAGATGACGGGCGTGCAGAGTTCCGTCATACGCGGATCGGCGAAAGTCTTGAGAATGACTTCCCAGCCGATGCCGTTCGGATCACCCTGCGTGATGCCTATTTTGAGTCTGTTTTCCGACATAAATAAAATTCTTTGTTCCGTTTTCGCGCACGCGATCCGACGATAGAATCCGTCTTTTCGCTGTTTGCCGGGCGAAAACGCTCTGTTTCAATCTACAAATATAGGATATTTTTTCGGAGTTCGCGGATTTTGCGCCGAAATTATGACCGGATGTAAATTTTTTTGCCGAAAATTATGGGGGGGGGAATTTTTTCTATCTTTCGGAAAGTTTTGAACCCATTAAATTGGAAGTGTATGAAAAAGTTGCTTTTATCGGTGGTTGCGGCATTCTGCATAACCGCTTCGCCGGCCCAGAGTTTTGAAGAGTTGTTAGCTCCGGTCCATTCCTGTTGCGAGCGTGGGAATCGGGCGATGGAAGCGAAGAGGTATGCGGAAGCGGAGCGTGAGTACCGGGAGGCGATCCGCCTTTTCGAGACATTGCCCGATAGTGTCCGGACGCAGCTCGACGAGTGGAATTACGGCGGCTATTTGAGAGGCGAATATTACAACCTGGCTTGTGCACAGTCCCGACTGAACAAACGCAGGGCGGCTGTGGCGAGCCTTGCGGCCTATGTCGATTGCGGGAACTGCGATTACTCCTGGATGATCGAAGATCCCGATCTGGACAATATCCGCTCCGAGAGGGGATATGCGGAGACTGTAGAAAAAGCTCGTGAGCAGGGCGATTTCATGTGGATCTTGCGGCAGGCGGGGCCTTACGATTCCTCTGCGCCGACGGATTCTCTTCCCCGGTTCCGCTATGCCGATCCCAACGACCGCGATCTGGTGCGGGTGCGGGAGTATTTCAACTTGGACAGTATTGCCGGCAGCGGCGACGAACTGTCGAAGATCCGGAACCTGATGCACTGGGTGCACAATGCGGTACGTCACGACGGCAGTTCCCGCAATCCGACCTCTCGCAACGCGATCGATCTGATCGAGGTGTGCCGCAAGGAGAACCGGGGAATCAACTGCCGTATGATGGCTCAGGTGCTCAACGAGTGCTATCTGGCGATGGGTTTCAAGTCGCGCTTCGTGACCTGCATGCCCCGGAAGATGGTCAATGACTGTCACGTTATTAATGTCGTCTATTCCGCGACGCTCGACAAGTGGGTTTGGGTCGATCCCACGTTCGATGCCTACGTGGTCGATGAGAACGGGGTGATGCTTTCGATCCAGGAGGTTCGGGAGCGGATGCGCGACGGGCGTCCCTATTTCCTGAACGAGGATGCCAACTGGAACAACGAGTCGCCCCAGACGCAGAAACATTATCTCGATACCTATATGGCCAAGAACCTCTATTACCTGGTATGCTCCGACCGGAGCGAGTTCGACACCGAAACCTGGTGCGAAGGCAAGCATCCGATCTATTATGTTGCGCTGATTCCGGAGGGCTATGATTGCGACCGGGAGTATCATTTCATGACGACCAACGACAAATGGTTCTGGGCATCGCCGTATGCGGAGTGATTTCGGTCTGCGTTGGTTCCGAACCCTCTCCCGATCCTGCGGAGAGGGTTTTTTAGTCGCTCGGAAACAGGAGTGTATATTCTGTCGCTGGCCGGTGTGGGGCGTTTTTTAAGAATGGCGGAATGTGCGCCCGGCTAAGAAACGGAGCGCTTGGGGGAGGGAGAAATTCCGATAGGTATTCCGGTCCTCCGTATCGCTGCCGTTCTTTTTCGGCTGTCAGTTGTCTGTTTTCCGATATATGTTCGCCCGGCGTCGGGCTTATGCCGTAGAACCGTCTGTGTTTGACGTAATTACTTCCCGTTTTTCCCGAAATCGTTCGCCGAGGAGATAAAAGTCGCTAAACTAAAAAATGCACCGGACGGGGATTTGCCGGCTGAATGCCGACTCTCCGGTCCGGTTCTCTCTCGTCTTTCGGACTTGTCTTATCTCTTTGCGCTCGCCTGCCGGCGGAATTCGGCGCAGACGACGGCCGTGGCGATCGCTACGTTGAGCGATTCCGAACCGTTGCGGTCGGCGGGATAGGGCGGGATGAACAGTTTGTGCGATACGTGTCGTGCGGCGGCCGGAGCGATCCCTTGGCCTTCGTTGCCCATCAGGACGATCCCGCCCGGCGTAAGGGGTGTCGAGTAGATGTTTTCCCCCTCGAGGAAAGTCCCGTAAACGGGAATATTCCGCTCCCGAGCCTGTGCCAGGTACGGTTCGAGGGCCGTGTAGTGGACTTTGACCCGCAGGATGGCCCCCATGGTCGCCTGCACGACCTTCGGGTTGTAGCAGTCGGCGGTCGTTGGGGAACAGACGATCTCGGGGATGCCGAACCAGTCCGCCAAGCGGATGATTGTGCCCAGGTTGCCCGGGTTCTGCACCTGGTCGAGCGCCAGCACCAGCTCCCGTTGTGCCGTATCGGGCCGGAAAGGATGATGCGGGATTTCGACCAGCGCCAGCGAATCCGACGGGGTCTTCAGCAGCGAGAGCCGCTCCATTTCACGCGAAGACACGGTTTCGACTTCGCCGCCCTCGAAAAGCCCTTCCAGGGCGAATATCTTGCGGACGCGCAGGGCGGAGGTGCACAGCTCCCCGATGAACTTGTGTCCTTCGGCTACGAACAGCCCGTGTTCGGTGCGGCTGCGTTTGTCGGCCAGCGAGCGGACGAGTTGTATTTCGGCTTTGGTCATGGTTGCTGCCGTTTTTCGATCGTGAATGTTGTGCCTTCGGTGGCCGGGTGGGTATCGGGAAATACCGTGCGGGCCTCTTCGACCAGAACGCTCTCTTCCTTGTAGCGGGACGAGTAGTGTCCGATTACGAGCCGTCCGGCGCCGGCTTTGAGGGCGATGCGGGCCGCTTCGACCGTAGTGGAGTGACCCCGCTCGCGGGCGATCTTGTGCTCGGCGTGGGCGTAGGTCGTTTCGTGGTAGAGCAGATCGGCCCCCTCGACGAGTTTTGCCGCTTTGGGCGACCAGCTCGTATCCGAGAGATAAGCATATGAACGTGGCGCGTAAGGTCGGTAGGTCAGTTCCGCATTGGGGAGCGTGTCTCCGTTGTCGAGCAGAATATCTTCGCCTCGCTTGGCGGCCGTGATCCGGGCGATCGAGAGTCCGTATTCCGTGATTTTCTCCTTGCGGACGTTCAGCGGGGGCTGTTTCTCCCGGAACAGGTAGCCGGAGGTGGGGATGCGGTGACGCAGGGGAACGCTCCACACCTCGAGCGTGCGGTTTTCGAACAGTAGGGCGTGCCGGGTCGTATCGACTTCCACCCATTCGATTTCGTAGGGTAGTTGCGTGTCGAAGTAGCGCAGGTGGCATCCGAGCATTTCGCCCAGCGGCGCGGGACCGAAAATCTTGAGCGGCGTGCGGCGTCCGTAGAGCCCCAGCGTCGAGATCAGCGGAAAGAGTCCGAAGACATGGTCGCCGTGCAGATGGGAGATGAATACCGCCCGCAGTTTCAGCGGATTGATTCCGTAGCGGAACATTTGCTGTTGTGCGCCCTCGCCGGCATCGACCAGGTAGTGCTGTTCGTGTACCTTGACGATCTGCGCCGACGGATGTCGGTCGGGCGTAGGTTTGGCCGAAGCCGAGCCTAATATGGTTACGCTGAAACTCATCTTTTTTCGATTTTATGGGGCATCTTTCGCCCTTCCTCGTCCTCCCCGAAAGGGAGATACTTGAAGTATGTCCCTTCCGTGTCGTCCGTCGTCATGTCAAAATCTGCACCCCTAAAATCAAAAAGGGTTGCAGGGAATGGATACCTTCCGTTCTTCTTCGTCCTTTCCGAAAAGGGTGACAGCCGCGTCGAAACCCATGCTGCAGGAATTGGAAGGAGTTCGAGGGTTTCCGTGTTCTCCGCCTGCCGGTTTTGTAAGACCGGGTTTCGAACGGTCGGAAACCGTCCGGCTGTCGGGGATGAAGAAAGGGAACGGCTTGTGCGCACTCGTTCCCTTTCTTGAATAGAAATTACTGCAGCAGGAAACGTTCGCAGTCGAGAGCGGCCATACAGCCCGAGCCGGCGGCCGTAATCGCTTGGCGATAGTGGGGATCCTGCACGTCACCGGCGGCGAAAACGCCTTCGACGCTGGTGCGGGAGCTGCCCGCTACGGTTTTGATATAACCTTCGGCGTCGAGTTCCAGTTGGTCTGCGAAAATCTCCGTGTTGGGATGGTGCCCGATCGCCACGAAGAAGCCGGCGATGTCGATTTTGGTTTCCGTGCCTTTGTTGTCGCGCAGCAGGGCGCCTGTTACGCCGGTTTCATCGCCCAATACTTCGGCCGTGTTGTGCTCGAAGAGGACTTTGATGTTCGGGGTGTTCATTACCCGCTCCTGCATGGCTTTCGAAGCCCGCAGGTAGGGCTTGCGGACGATCAGATATACCTGGCGGCAGATCGAAGCCAGGTAGGTGGCCTCCTCGCATGCCGTATCGCCGCCTCCGACGACCGCTACGTCCTTCTTGCGGTAGAAGAATCCGTCGCAGGTGGCGCAGGCGCTGACGCCCATGCCCTTGAATTTCTCTTCGGAGGGCAGTCCCAGGTATTTGGCTGCGGCGCCGGTCGAAATGATCAGGGCTTCGGCTTGGATCTCCTTCTCTCCGTTCACGATGACGTGGAACGGGCGCGAGGAGAGATCGACGCTGGTAATGACGCCCGGGCGGATATCCGCCCCGAAGCGCAAGGCCTGCCGGCGCATGTTATCCATGAGTTTGGGGCCGTCGATGCCTTCGGTGAAACCGGGGAAGTTTTCGATTTCGGTGGTGGTGGTGAGCTGTCCGCCCGGCTCGATCCCTTCGTAGAGTACCGGCGAGAGGTTCGCCCGGGAGGTGTAGATCGCAGCCGTATAGCCCGAAGGGCCGCTGCCGATGATCAGACATTTTACGTTTTCCATAGAGTATTTTTTGTTAAGTTATTAAGCTTCGACGTATTCGTTTTCTTCGATGTAGCGCGGTGTGAATCCGCCGACGATGCGTCCGTTGTAGTCGGCAAGCGCCCAGAGCCCTTCGCTCCGAATGCGAGAACAGCCCGTGTAGGGGTTGTAATCGACGATTTCGTAGCGGGGTTCGATCACGTAGTGTCCCCGTTTGTCGATCAGGCCCATGCCCTGTGCGGTCTGGACTTCGGCGCGTCCTTCGCGGAAGTCGGCGGCCCAGACGAATTGCGGCGCGATAACCGGTCGGTTTTCGGTATCGACGAACCCGTAGCCGGTTTCGTCTTCCACACGAACCAGTTGATCGGACATCTCGCCCACGAACAGATGTCCCGGAAATTCGGGCAGCGTGGTGTAGCGGGACGGTTCCGCGTCGCAAAGCATTTGCCCCTTGCCGCCCTGTTCGCGCACGAACTGACGCAGACGTTCGAATCCTTCGGCGTCGTGTCCTTCGCCGAAACGGGCGAAATGGTACCGGACGGGAATCAGTCGTCCGTCGGAGGTGACGTAGAGGTTGCCGGGTTTGAGATTGTTGTGGCTGAAGCCCAGCTCGGACAGTCCCGCCTCCAGTTTATCGAGCGCCGACCGCAGGGATTCGGCATCGAACTCTGCGGCGCAGACCGAAAGGGGGCGCCCTTCGGGCAGCCGATGCAGCACCACATCGCAGGTGCGGGTCGTCCCGGTGTCGTCCGTGTAGGTCATTTCGTCGCGCAGGATCGTGTATTCGGTAAGCAACGGTGTCCGGAGGTACCGAAGCCGGGCCGCTGTCTGTTCGACGGCGAAGATCGAGGCTGTCGAGAGCGGGAAGCAGAGCAGGTATTTCCGGCTCTGCCATTCGATTTCCGCTTCGGCGAAGCGACTGGTGCGCGACAGGGCTACTCCTCCCGTCGCCGTCCGGCGGGGATGGCAGTCGCGGAGCGTCGAAAAGGCCAGATCGGGAGCCTGGAGCGCTTCGGTGAAGTTATAAAGGGTGGGAACGGTCATCTTTTTACTGTATTTTGATGCTGATCGAGCCGATGTTGAGGATGGCGATGAGTTCGGCGATCGACGTGTTGTAACTCATTCCCCGGAAGGGTGGTTTGGCCAGATCGCCCCGCACCTGTCGGATCGCCTCTGAAAGCTCTTCGGGCATCGGACTCGAACAGTCGTGCAGCAGTCTTGCGTAGCGGTTGTCGGCGGGAATCTCCTCTTCGGTCGGAAAGAGCAGCGAACGTGAGTCGGACGTGGTGGCGATATGGATGTTGATCAGGAGCACCTTGCCGTCGGTGGTTCCGATGGTGCGGATCTTTTCGCAGATCGCGAGCTGTTCGCGCTGGTCGCAGTCCGAGGCTTCCCCGTCGGTGATGTTGAAGACGATGGGCGGAAAACTTTCGCTGTGGGCCGGATTCGTGCACCACGCTTGTGTCAGGTCGCGGATTTGCAGCAGCGCTTCGTACATGGGTGTCTGTCCGACCGCTTTCGGAGCGATCCAGGCCGGCATCGAAATCTTGCGGAAGGTGGCTTCGCCGTCCGGCATGCGGCGCTCCACGACCGTTTCTGCGAAATCGACGGGCAGAGCGGCCAGCCGCGATACCGGAACCAGCGGCTCCGGATCGTTCAGCAGCGATACGATTCCGTCGCCCGAATAGCCCAATACCGCGATGTCGTAGTAGTCGCGCACCTCGTCGCTGCGCCGGGCCCGTTCGATGAGTTCGAACAGCAGCCGGTTGGTGACTTCGGCGACGGCTTCGGCCTTGGTGGTCTGTCGTCCCCGGAACAGGAGTTTCTCCGCCATCGAGCCGGATTGGTCGATGGCCAGGATGAAGGCTGTGCGGTGGCTCCGCGTGATACTTTGGGTGTACATTATCGGATTCCTCTTACGGTGTGGTAGTCCTGCATTTTCTCCTCCTCCGAATCGGCATCCACGCCGTATCCGACGGCCATGGCGGGCGAGCAGTCGCGGGCCCGGTCGTCTTCGGCGGATTTATGGAGTGTTTCGCGGGTTCGCTCTCCGGCTGTCACGGCTTCTGCGATCTCTTCTGGGGAGGGAGCGTGTCCGAGCAGTTGCACGAGCACCCCTTCCGCCCAACTGCGGGCGTAATGGTCGTAGTCGGCGGCTATCCGGCCGAATGCCCGGTCGATGCCTTCCAGCGAATCGATGCCGCCGTTCGCAATGGCGTCGAGGATGCGTTTCACCTCCCGGCGGGGAACGTATTGCCCCGCCACATCGTTCCAGCGGCCCGTGCCGTCCGCACGACCCGGTTCGCCGTTTCGGAGCATTGCGCCGAGCGAGGCGACGATCGCCTTATTGTAGAGCTTCAGGCCCCTTTGCAGCTGCGTGGAGCGGATCAGGGCGTGGTTGTGGACATAACTCTCCGCGTCGGGGTGCGCTTCCGCCAGCGAGTTGAGGGTATTGACCGCATCGATCATTCCTCCGGCCAGATAGGGGTTGTCCTCCTCGAAGTTGATCCGGTCGCGTTTGACGGTGCGCCGGTCGCGTTCGGGCCATTTCCCGATGTCGCGCACGGTGCCGTAGCTGGTGAGGTTGGCGCCCGGCATCAGCGCCGAACGTCCGTCCTGTTCCACCAGGTAGGAGAACGGAAACGCCGAGGTGTCGTGATGCTGCGTATGGCGGCCCAGGACCAGCGTAAAGGGTCCTTCGATGGCCGGAGCCATGATGTAGGTGCCGCTGCCGAATTTGCAGCCCCGCAGGTGGACGGACTGGTGCACTGCGCCGCTCTTGAAGAGGTGGTTGCTCTGGTTGGCGCCGCTGCCGGCGTTGAAGAACGAGAACATTCCGGCGATCAGCAGCGAGGATTTGTGGTGCGAAACGGTGTAGGGACCCGCGAAGATCGAAACGGCCTCTCCGTTTTCGCAGTGGCTGTTGGCGAAAAAGAGCGAATCGACGGCCGTGAAGTGTTTGTCCAGCGTGCAGCATTCGCCGGCGAAGCAGCGTTCGAGAAGCGTGCCGCCGTCAATGCGGGCTCCTTCTGCGGCGATGAAATCGCGGGCCTGGACGTCGATGCCGACATAAGCTCCGGCGCAGACCGTGCCGTTTTCCAACAGGGATGCTCCGTCGATCGTCGCTCCTTTCCCGATATTGACCTCCCGGATGAAACGGGCGCCGGTGATGCGTGCGTGCGGACCGACGGTACCGAGGGTGTCGCGGCGTTCTGCGGCGTAGCGTTCGATCATTCGTTCGATGGCTTCGACAGCCTCGGGGCGATAGCGATAGACGGCCAGGATGTAGGCGGTCTGGGCGGTGAGTCGGTCGTAGATCCGTACGGTACGTCCGCCGTTCTCGTTGATGGCGGCGACCCGGACTCCGTTGCCGAACGAGGATTCGCGGCGGCATTCGAGCGCCGTAACCCCTTCGATCAGCGCCTCTTCGCCGATGCGGTAGTTGCGTATGGTGCAGCGGCGCAGCCGTGCTCCCCGCCCGATCTGTACGCGTCCTTCGAGCCGACAGCCCGAAAGTTGGGCCGGGGTGAAGTTTTGTGCGACTTCGATGGCATCCCAATTTTCCGCGCTGTTTCCGGCGGCCGTGAGCGCCTCGATTTCGGCCGGTGTCGGTTTTCTGTATTCCGTCATGTCGTCGTTGCGATTCGAAATATTGAAGACAAAGATCGTGAAAGGTGAGGGCAATCGTGCGGGCTTGCACGCAAAGATTGCCGAACCGCCTCCGATCTTTTGCAAAGATAGTGAAAAGCGAGGGTAACCGAGAGAACTTGCTCTCGAAAATTGCCGAACCGAATCCTATCTTCTACAAAGATAGCGAAAGCCGGGCCCAGCGCCAAATTTATTTAGCCCCAGTCCCGTGCATTCGTTCAAATCGGAGTCATTTCCCGTAAAGATAACGATTTCCCGGGGCAGACGCACCATTTGGGAACGATTGTTGCCCGACAGAAAAGAAAAAAGAATCTTTTCGACGAACGAAGGCAAAACCGCCCGCATATTCTGCCGGATAAAAACAAAAAAAAGAAAATTCAACCTAAAAATTTATCGTTATGATCCAACAGGTAACTATACAGATGACTTCGGCACGGACCTATGTCCTCGAAGGAAACAAGAAATGCGACCAACTAAATCCCAAAGAGCTGATGTTGCTGGCCGGCGTAACTTGCGCAGGCATGACCGCGATGGCGATCATGGAAAAGGAGCGCGTATCTCCGACCCGCTTCGAACTCAGCATATCGGGTGAACTCGACACGGAAACCGTACAATCGAGCAGCGTCTTCAAATCTTTCCGCATCGTCTATAACGTACAATGCGAATGCGAAAACGACCAGATGAAAGTAAGCCGGGCCATCAACCTGGCCCACGACAAACATTGCGGCGGCGTGCAGATGCTGCGCAAGATCGCTCCGGTAGCCGACGAAATCGCGATCGTCAATACGAAATAGGCCGAAGCACTACAAATTACGAAAAAGCAACGAAAGGGCTGTGTCGAAATGAAAGTTCCAGGCACAGCCCTTAAGGTTGTCAGAATGGATGCAATGCAAGGCATTGAAGGTAAAGGCGACAGGAATTTACTGCCGTAAATGACTCGCCCGCTCCCGATAATGACACAACAGTGCGCCTTTATGACACACGGTCTTTTATCGGAAGGAATCGCCCTTCCGCATATTCTCTACTTCCGACAATACCCGGAACGTCTGTCCCGGTACTCCGTCAGGCAGGAAACCGGAACTCACCCCTCGCCTCCGCAGCCCGGAGCAACCCCGGCTTCCGCGCATAGCACCGGAAATACTGACGCCCGATTCAGTCTATGTCCCGACAGTTCCGCTTGTCGGCGATTACCCCGTCGTCGAGCACGACAATACCCGTATGAGCCCGCAACATGGTCTTGAGCGTCGATCCATCGATGTTGTAGCAAGGAACCGGCGTGCTTTTCCCGAACGAATGGATGCCGTTTCCCTGCAAGGGTTCGGGCGTGATGCAGACGACATGCGCCCCTTCCTGCAACGCACGCTCCACGCTGTCTCTTATACACATCTCCGAGCCCACGAGACCGTACTAGATCTCGTAT
>ENA-OYYP01001182-OYYP01001182.1-human-gut-metagenome-genome-assembly--contig:-NODE-1182-length-12000-cov-7.067392_pt1 | contig 12000 bp, 9 predicted proteins | sample MGYA00244067_ERZ653456 | MGnify/ENA primary metagenome ERZ653456 (study PRJEB26926, sample SAMN06165101) | human gut metagenome | biome: ENVO:00009003; feature: ENVO:2100002; material: ENVO:00002003... | reverse complement strand
TCTACACACTGCATATCGTCGGCAGCGTCAGATGTGTATAAGAGACAGGTCCTGTTGTCTGGCTGAATACTGTTACAGACACAAATAAAGCGGTCAATAATAGGATCCATCCGCCATAACGATACATTTTACGGGAAAGTTCTTCACTTAGAACTTTTTCAAAAGTTTTGAATACTGTCCCACACTCATCTAAAGAGACGCCGGACTGAATAGATATTTTCTCCAATAATCTAGTTTTATTCATCTTCATGATTTTATTCTGTTTTTATTTCGTCACGAAGATAGAGTATAGAAGATTGCCGATTTTTGAAATGAGACGAATACATCCCGTTTGTAGACAAAACACAAAATTGGTAAGACGAAAAATCATCCGAACTATGGAATTTCACTTAAAGAAGAAGCTCTTTTTAAAAGACACATCACTTTCAGAACGATTTATATCCTCTAAAAGTGATGTGACTTTTTTTAATAGCACACGCCAACCTACCCTAAAAAGTCGGTCTTATCTTTATCCGTGATCTCCCGAATTACTTTACATGGCACTCCTGCAGCGATTACATTTTCCGGCACATCCTTAGTCACTACACTTCCTGCTCCGATTACCGAATTTCTCCCAATGGTAACACCACCCATAATATGAACGCCTGCACCAATCCAGACATTATCCTCTATTACAATCGGATGTGCATAGCAACCTCCCATAATGCGTTCCCGGGCATCAAGTGCATGATTTGCTGTGTACAATCCCACACGTGGTCCCAACAATACATTATCCCCTATTGTAATAAGATTCCCATCCAACATGATGCAATCAAAATTAGCAAAGAAGTTGTTTCCTATAGTGATATTAAATCCAAACTCACACCGGAAATTGGGTTCGAAGTGAACATTCTCCCCAATGCCTTTCAACAAATTGCGTAATAATGCTTCACGAACCTCTTTGGGTTTTCCATAAGTAGAGTTATAATCATTAGTCAGAAAAACGACTTGTTCTCTTCTCTGAACCAGTTCTGTAGACAAATCATTATACATAGTCCCCGACAACATTCTTTCATACAATTCTCTATTTTCCATATCTATATCATAATGATTGATTAAAGTCCTTTTGTAATCACCGGTAATCCGAAAAAGCCTTTTTGTAAAGTCAGTATCTTCGATGCACCTGCCTTGGCCTTATTATAAGTGGAAAGTGACACATGCAGCTCTTCCACAGCTCCATTCTCAAAAGCTACCTGCAGATAGTATTCCTTACGTATGCCATCCGAAACATAACGATGCCTGCCTACTCTACGGGTCTTCTTATGTGTTTCCACATATTTTTTCTGTACCATCACTGTTTCTTCGTGTGTGGAAGCAGGATCGGCAAACCAATAATTACCGCCAAGAAACAAGACATAACTGATGGCACCGATGCAAGCCAGATGACACAAACAATTAATTACTTTACCATCCACGGTTGTCAGCCATATCCATTTCTTATAGAATGGGATAGTAACAAGAGCAATCAAAAGCGCCATTCCAAGAGGTATCCACCAGGCAGTCAGTGTATCTTCGTAGATAACATATCCAATGCCACACGAAGCAATAAATATCAGAAGCATCAAAAAGCGAAGTATCCTAATAAATAGAGTTTTCATCATATTTATACTTTTATGCGCAAATATAAAGATAAGCAATTAAAGATACAGCCAAAATCACATATAAAAATCAAGGTTATATCTTGTACCTTTTTTCTTTGTGGAAATAAAAAAACGAACATTTAAGCTAGTTTCACGACTTAATTAAAGTACATGTCTTGTTCCTCGGTGAGAAACACATCGTTGCACACCGAGAAACGGGTCGTTCCTTTTAAAGGAACGGGGCTTTGGTTTTAAACCAAAATACAAGTCATATAATCAATTAAATATCAACAATTTACCAAATCACCATTTCAACTAATAAGCATATTGGAATTTTATTGACAACTCACGATAGGATGAGAATAATAGAATAACAGAAAGGATAGAAAAATTCATTTTAAACATAGTGACGGTATATTCGTGGGATAGGGTAACCATCCCGACCGGATAGTGACGCTATATTTTTGCTTGGGAAAAAGCATAAAAAAAGGCTATCTATCCCAGACAGCCAATCTTTTGTTAACCTTAAATCTAATACTATGAAAAACACATTGCAAAGATACGGACTTTCTGCATATCTCCAAATTTTCAGGCTCAAGTAGCGTATCTTATAACATGGTTTAATAGAAGTAACAGTTTCGTTAACATTTAACATAAATCCATCGGATATTAACGAATATCCGATGGAGTAGATTCAGAGATTACTCATATCGTAATGAACGAGCAGGTTTGCTCATTATTATTTTCATTGTCTGGAAAGCCACTGTCACAAATGAAATGAACAACATCAGCAATACAGGTACTATAAAGAACCACGCTTTGAGATCGGTACGGAAAGCATAATGGCTTAACCAGGCATTCATACTAAACCAAGCTACCGGAAGAGCTATAACAACTGCAATCAAAATCAACTGGAAAAATCCTTTGACCAACTGATAGAAAAGATTCCAGCGGGAAGCTCCCAACACTTTACGTATTCCCATCTCTTTGGTGCGGGTGGAACAGGAAAACATGACTAATACCCAAAGTCCGAGACAGGAAATAAAGATTGCCAATCCGGTGAACGAACCGATCATCGCTCCGAAAACCTCGTCTTGCCGATATTGGTGGTCGAAGAACTGATCGAGGAAGAAATAATCAAAGCTGGAATCCGCAAAATACTGATTCCAGATCTCTTGCACTTGAGATACCAGTTCACGGGGATTTCCGGAAGCCATCACAACAGAGATATAACGCTGGGGCAACCAATCAATTTTATCTTTATGAATCAGCATGATAGGTGTATAGTTCTTGCTCAACGCCTGCTGATGATAATCTTTCACCACTCCGATAATCTGCATCGGCGCATCAGTACATTCCACTGTTACCAACTCGCCTATCGCCTCATCATTGGAAGCAAATCCCAGATTACGTACAGCTGTTTCATTAATCACCAGTTTATCGACATCATCACCATATTCTTCGGAGAAACTTCTTCCGGCTACTATCTGCAAACCGTATGCATCCGCATAATCAGGATCACAAGCCAGCATCTCATAAAGACGGTTCTGCTTCAAAGCGTCATTGGTGCGACGATTGGAAAGGAATGTGGCCACTTCTTCGCCCGGCACGGCACCGGAAAAAGTAACCCGATGGACCAGAGGAAGACGCGCGATTGCTTTTTTCATTGCTTCCAACTTGATATTCTGCCCCTCTGTATGTCCCGGAAACTTAACCACTAATGTCTGGCTGGTTTTCACTCCCAAAGATTGATTGCGCATAAAATTCAGCTGTGCAAAAACAATCAATGTAACACAAAGTAAAATCATGGAAGCTGTATACTGGACAACCACCAGTACCTGACGGGTTCGGTCGCCTGACTTGCTATGCAAAAACTTCCCTTTCAACAAGGTTATAGGTTTGCGATTCAACAAAGCCAATGCCGGATAATACCCGGAAATAAATATTCCGGCTATAAAAACGAGAACCAGCAAAATCCACCAGTAATCCATGAACCAGACAGAAAACGTAACTGTACGTCCTACCAATTGGTTGAAATGTGGAAGAACCAGTTCTATTAATCCCACAGCTAATATGAAAGCTATCAGATTCATAACCAAGGCCTCAAACAGGAATTGATAAATCAACTGTTGGCGGAAAGCTCCCACTACCCTGCGCACTCCCACTTCTTTAGCACGCTCCATCGAACGTGCTACGGTCAGATTGATATAGTTAATCCAGGCAATAACCAGAATAGCGACAGCCGCAAAAATCAGGGCGATCATAGCAGAACGATTTCCTTTGGTTTCCGTCTCATAGCCTATCTGTGGGGTGAGATGTATATCTGCCAAGGGAATTAAAGACACGCCCCACGTCTTATTTTTCAGTGCTTCCTCTGTCTTGTATTTCTCCGCCATCACAGGAAATTCTTTTTCTATCTCCGCTTTTCTTTCCGGTGAATCGAGCAAAACATACGTATAGGCTTCATGCTTATACCAGTATTCCTGCATATATTGAGGCAGAGAGGCATAGGAAATCAGAAAATTATAATGAATGTGTGAGTTGGAGGGCATTTCTTTCATGACTCCGGTCACTTCGCACGATACTTTATCATACGTTCCGGTAAAGATCAGAATTTTGCCGATAGGGTCTTCATCTTTGAAATACTTACGGGCAATACGTTCGGTGATTACCACTTGCCGGGGCATGGAGAGACAAGTCTTTTTATCCCCTTTCAGAAGTTCGAAATCAAAAAGACGGAAGAAGCCCGGATCGGCATAGGCTATCTGATTCTCCCGTAATGTCAGTTCGCCATATTTCACAATCTGCTCCGGTTGGAGATGGGTAGCGATACGGGTATAATCTTCGATTCCGGCAAGATTCTCTTTCATGGCCGAGGCATATCCGAAAGAGCTGGTCGCCCAGTAATCGGTCAGGACTTCCCCTTCATGAAAAGTACTTTGCACCCGATAGATATGGGCATATTTCGTGTGCATTTTATCAAAGCTGAACTCAAAAGTGACATAGGTTAGCATCAGTAATGCCGATGCCATTCCGATTGCCAATCCAAAGATATTGATGAAACTGAACTTCTTCCGCTTCATCAGATTCCGATAGGCACTATTCCAGTAATTCCCTATCATACGGTTTCGTTTTTAGATGACGTTTTCTTTTCCAGCGGACGGTTGATGTTTTCGGCTACAATCTGTCCGTCCAATAGTTGGATGACCCGGTGTGCATACTTCGCATCCCGCTGTGAGTGGGTGACGATAATGATTGTGGTTCCCTGACGGTTGAGTTCGCTCAACAGTTCCATCACTTCGATGCCATTCACCGAATCCAGATTTCCGGTAGGTTCATCGGCCAGCAGTAGTTTACATTCGGTCACTACGGCACGGGCAATGGCTACACGCTGTTGCTGTCCGCCGGATAACTGCTGGGGATAATGATTCGCACGATGTAACAGGTTGACTTTTTCGAGCACTTTATTGACTCGTTCTTTCCGTTGGAGAGTCTTCATACCCAGATAGACAAGTGGCAGTTCCACATTCTCATACACGGTCAGTTCGTCAATCAGGTTGAAACTCTGAAAGATAAAGCCCAGATTACCTTTCCGCAAAGCAGTCAACTGGTTTTCAGTCATTTTATCGACTTGCTTCCCCTCAAAAAAGTAAGAACCGGAAGTCGGAGAATCCAATGTACCGAGAATATTCAGCAAGGTGGATTTGCCGCATCCTGACGGTCCCATTATCGCTACAAATTCTCCTTGTTCCACCTGTAAGGTGACATCATTCAATGCTTTTGTCTGCACCTCTTCTGTGGTGAAAAGCATAGATAGTTTTTCTGTTTTAATCATAATAATTATTCATTATTTTAGTATTAGTTTCTCATTGTCTCCAAATAATTCATACCCGGATATGATTACTTTCTCACCCGGAGACAAACCGTCTGTCACCTCGTAATACAGTGGATTCTGCCGTCCTATCTTCACAGGGCGCCGCGTGGCAAATGTACCACTTTCATCGACAACGTACATCCATCGGCCCCCGGTAATTTGAAAGAATCCGCCACGGGGAACCAGAATAGCTTGTGCCGGATCACCCAATTGCAGGTTTATGTGATAAGTCTGTCCGGCACGGATATTCTCCGGTCGTTCGGATATAAAATTGAGGTCTGTACGAAACTGACCGTCTTTCACTTCAGGATAAGGTTTAGTCACTTCCAGTTTATAGGTTCCTCCGTCACGGGTAAAGTCGGCAGGAAGTCCGGGAAGTACCCGTTCTACGTAGTGCTCGTCTATCTGTGCCTGTACTTTAAGGTCGGAAGTGATGATTTGCCCGATATGTTCGCCGGCAGAAATAGATTGCCCGATTTGCGCATTCAGGTTTCCTACCTGTCCGTCAATCGGAGCTTTCACTTTCAGGTTTTCCAAACGCTCACGAACCAATGCCAAGCTCCGTTTCATATTACGTATATTCTCGTCAAGACTGCCTATCTGACTTTCCCGAAAAATATGATCCTGCCGGATACGTTCGTCAATAACAGCCAGTTGCTCTTTGGCTGCTATATATTCTTCCTCTGCCTGGCGATAGTCTTCACGTGCTATCAGTTGTTCGTTTACCAAACGTTTATACTGCTCATAACGGCGTTGCTTCCCGATAAGCTCTTTATTCAGGCCGATACGTTCTTGTTTCAGTTGCAGTCGTTCCTGCTCCATACTAATCCGGGTATTACGCAACTCGTTTTCCTGATAAGCAAGATCGGCTTCACTCTGCATGATACCGATATTGAGCAATGGGTTGCTAAGACGCAGAATCACATCACCGGCCTTTACCATAGCTCCCTCTTCTTTCAGGCGCTCTTCCACACGACCGCCCTCGATGGCATCCATATAGATAATCCGGCTAGGCATGACCTGACCAATCACACGGATATAATCACTGAACTCGGCCTGCTCGACAGTAGCAATTGTCAGCCGGTCTTTCTCCACTGCCATAGAAGAAGCTGTATCTCTGAAAATAAAATAGGCAATCACAGCAAGTCCGAGCATTACCCCACCGACCCAATAAAGACGTTTGCGATTGATGCCGGGTTTTCGTTCAATAAGTGTATCCATAATGGTTTATAAAAAAGTTCCTTGTCGATAATATTTTTCTAGTTTCATCATCATTTCTATTTGCAAGCGTACACGAACCAGTTCTGCTTTGGCAGCAATAAACCGGTTACGGGCTTCCATCAGTTGAAAGACGGAAATCAATCCCTCTTCCCATTTCCGTTCGGATTCTTTCAGTACCAGTGTTTCAGCGTCAAGTTGTGATAATGCCTGCTGATGTTCACTATATCCGGTGTGAAGAGAAAGGAGTGTTTGCTCAATATCCGTATATAATTGTTGTTTTTCAAGTTCTTCTTCGTTTGTGAGCCGATACATATTCAATTTCAGCTTGCGCTGATTGGTCAAACGTTGCAAACCGCTTAGCAGGGGAAAGGAGATGCCAACACCCACATATTTTCCTATATTATCACGCAATTGTCTGGCCGAGAAAGCTGTATTATAATAATTGGAACCGACGGTGAAACGAGCAAAGACAGAGGGTGAGAAAGCTCCTCCCGCTATCGCATACTCTTTATGAGCTGCTTTTTGTTTCAAATCAATCATACGTATGGAGGGCAATATTTCGATAGATTGTGCGTATAGAGTTTCCACAGTCGAAACAGAATATGGTGGTAATTGGGATGCTGTAATCGTATCCAGAATAGCGAGTGTGTCGCCCGGCTGGATATTCATTAATTGTTTCAGATGTAATAAAGCGATCCGACTGCTATTTTCGCGCGACTGATAACGATAAATATCTCCCTCCCGGCGTGCTTTCACCTCCTGTAAATCGGAAGCTGATTTCAATCCCAGTTCCACGAAGACCTCTGTCTGTTTCAAATACCTTTCGCTCAACCGGCTTTGTTCCAAAGCAAGATCGAGCAATTTTCTCTCCAGAATCAGTTTGTAATAAGCATCCGTCACCTGATAGGCCAGTTCATTCTGTTTCTCTTTCAGCTCCCATTCACTACGTTCTTTGTTCATTTTCCGGAAACGCACCTGATTGATACGCGAAAAGCCTTCAAATAAGGAAAGTGTCATATCGAGTCCCACCGTTCCCTCTTCAAAAGATTCACTGGTATACCCATTGGTGTCAGGATCCAGCGAACGTCCGAATCGTTTGCCTGTTTCCGCATTAACCACTATGTGCGGCAGGAAAGCACCGACAGAAGCTATATAATCCGCTTTCGTTTCCTTTATGCCGATAACTCCGTTACGTACAGCCGGATTCTGTTTATAAGCCAAACGAATGCAATCGTCCAAACTCATAGCGGATTGGGCTAGCAGGAAAACCGGCACTGAAAGCAATAGTAGTAAAAGAAATCTTTTCATCCTTTATAATATATGATTGTGTGATAGCAGGATGATAAAAGCAAATGCAATGCCACAAATCATAAATAATTGATTATAAAACAAATAGAAATTACATAATTCTTCCACCGTCCAAAAATTAAACGCCCTAACGTCCAATAATTGGACATTACCGAGAGAATCCCTCTATTCTACCCCATTCTAACTCGTTCTGACTCATTCCAGCATAAACTTTGTATGAAAACGTCTAATTATTGGACACTCCCTTGCAAAGAAAATCAAAAACAGATACCTTTACCCGAAAACTTAAAAGGAACATTCAACGGACAGAGCCCCCAATCTTGCGTATGGAAACAGGAACGATTTTAATTGTAGACGACAATAAGAGTGTATTAGCCTCACTGGAGTTATTACTCGAGAATGTGTTCAGCACAGTCCGCACAGCTGCCAATCCTAATCAAATCACGACCATCTTATCTACCACTCCGATTGATATTGTGATTCTGGATATGAACTTTTCAGCAGGAATCAACAATGGTAACGAGGGACTGTACTGGCTGAAACATATCCATGAAATCCGCCCTTCACTGCCCGTTATTATGCTAACCGCCTACGGTGATGTAGAATTAGCCGTTAAAGCACTGAAGAATGGTGCAACAGATTTTCTACTAAAACCATGGGATAACCACATACTGATACAGAAAATAAAGGAAGCCTATCAAAACAATCGTCCAACCCATCATAAAAACTCTCCCAAATCAACCCAGAAAGCATCCGGTGATGAAAATCTGAATAAGTCAGAAATGTTGATCGGTCATTCCCCTGCAATGCTACAGCTAATTAAGGTAGTTACTAAAGTCGCCAAAACCGATGCCAATATCCTGATAACCGGAGAAAACGGAACAGGAAAAGAGATGTTAGCCAGGGAAATACATCGCTTATCTTCACGAAACACCCGTCAGTTACTTAGTGTCGATATGGGGGCTATCAGCGAATCGCTCTTTGAGAGTGAACTCTTCGGACACGAACGTGGAGCGTTTACTGATGCTTATGAAAGCCGTCCGGGTAAATTCGAAGCCGCCAATGGTGGTTCGCTTTTTATGGATGAAATCGGAAATCTCCCTCTTGCATTGCAGGCCAAACTACTGACTGTACTACAAAACCGAAATATCACCCGAATCGGAAGCAACAAAGTGATTCCCGTTGATATCCGACTCATCTCCGCCACCAACAAAGACATACCGGAGATGATTAAAGAAGGTTTGTTCCGCGAAGACTTATTCTATCGCATCAATACCATCCATCTGGAAATTCCCCCTTTGAGAGAACGGGGAGATGATCTATTATTATTCATCGATGCTTTTCTTCATCGCTTCGCTTCCAAATATCAACGACCGGAAATGCGAATGCATGAGCAAACGATTGAAAAGCTACGCTCCTATCATTGGCCGGGCAATATCCGGGAACTGCAACACACCATCGAAAAGGCGGTTATTTTATGCGAAAGCAACGTGATACGTCCTAAAGATATTCTGGTGAAACAGACTTGGAAACCACAGACAGTCCAAGCGGTGCCCAATCTGGAAGAAGTGGAACGACAAGCCATCGAGACGGCCATCTTGCAAAATAATGGAAACCTGACTGCTGCGGCCGAACAACTTGGTATCAGCCGACAAACGCTCTACAATAAACTGAAACGATTTAAGCCCTAAGCCGTATGCTATTCAGCCGACATATATATTGGACCACATTAGGACATATCCTATTTATTCTTGCTACCGCAGGAACAGGTCTATGGCTCATTATTTCCCAACAAGGAGTGGTAATAGGGATATTACTGGTTATCTGCTCCTTGTTTCAGATTGGAAGATTAGTGAATAAGCTAAACTCTTTCAACCAAAAATTACGCCTTTTCTTCGATGCGATAGAAGACAAAGACAATATGCTCTATTTCCCCGAAAACAATGTCAGCCGGGAACAGGAAATGCTGAATCGTTCACTCAACCGTATCAATGCCCTGCTCATCCGAACTCAAGCTGAATATTCAAAGCAGGAACATTTCTACCGTTCGCTATTGGAAGAAGTCCCTAGCGGTGTGTTGGCATGGGATTCTTCCGGAAAAATAATGATGGCCAACAGTGCCGCACTGACTTTATTGGGATGCCAGCAACTAGCCCAATACGACCAACTGAAACCTATCCTGCAGGAAAAAGAGAAGAAAGAACGACTTAGTCTGTCTCAAAACCAGATGAAATTACAGAACGAAACTATTACCATCTTATCCATCAAGGATATCAGCAATGAACTGAATGATAAAGAGAGTGAATCATGGAACAAGCTAAGCCACGTGCTTACCCACGAAATCATGAATACCATTGCTCCCATCATCTCCCTGTCGCAAACATTATCCGCATATCCGGACAACAGCGAAAAAACACTTCGCGGACTTCATATCATCCAGGCACAAAGTGAACGCCTGCTGGAATTTACCGAATCTTTCCGTCGTCTCTCCTATCTGCCCCAACCGGAAAGGAAACGGTTTTCACTAACAGCCCTCCTGCAAAATCTGCAAGAACTCCTGTCTACCGATTTTCAGGAAAATCAGATTCATTTCACACTTACCTGTCAGCCGGAATTCATCGACATGGATGGAGACGAGAACCAGCTATCCCAAGTCCTGCTCAATCTCCTTAGAAACTCCATTCAGGCGTTAGACGGAAGAACAGACGGAGCAATCGAAATTTATGCATATCGGGACGAGCATATATCTATCGACGTCACAGACAATGGTCCCGGTATCCCCGATGAACTGCAGGAAAAAATATTCATTCCGTTCTTCACCACCAAATCCGAAGGAACCGGTATCGGATTAAGTCTCTGCCGACAAATCATCCGTAACCACAACGGTCATTTGTCTATTTTGGAAAGCCGTCCCGGTAAAACAATTTTTCATATCGACATTTCACTGTAAAACAAACCTTTCACGGTCTTCGAGTGTTTATTATCATATAAACGAATTTTACACGATATGAGCACCAAAGAACAATACTGGAAATATTCCCTCATTGTCATCATCCTGTTTATGGGAGTCATCATCTTCCGCCAAATCACTCCTTTCCTGGGGGGATTGCTGGGAGCACTCACCATCTACATTCTTGTACGCGGACAGATGAATCATCTGGTAGAAAAACGAAAGCTGAAACGAAGCATCAGCGCACTGTTGATTACCGCAGAAACGATTTTCGTCTTTCTTATCCCTTTGGGATTGACTGTCTGGATGGTGGCAAACAAGTTACAGGATATCAATCTGGATCCACAGACCTATATTGCACCTATTCAACAGGTAGCAGAATTCATCAAAGAGAAAACAGGATACGATGTATTGGGAAAAGATACGCTGTCATTCATCATGTCCATACTTCCCCGTATCGGACAAATTATAATGGAAAGCATCAGCAGCCTTGCCATCAACCTGTTCGTCATGATCTTTGTGCTTTATTTCATGCTGATTGGAGGAAAAAAGATGGAAGCTTATGTCAATGACATTCTGCCATTTAATGAAACCAATACGCAGGAAGTCATTCACGAAATCAATATGATTGTCCGTTCCAATGCTATCGGTATTCCCTTACTGGCTATCATCCAGGGAGGCGTGGCTATGATAGGCTATCTGCTTTTCGGAGCACCGAACATACTGATGCTGGGATTCCTGACCTGCTTTGCAACCATCATTCCGATGGTAGGTACGGCATTGGTATGGTTTCCTGTAGCCGCTTATCTTGCCATCAGCGGAGACTGGTTCAACGCCATCGGGCTTTTTGGCTATGGGGCTATCGTCGTATCGCAATCGGACAATCTCATCCGGTTCATCCTTCAAAAGAAGATGGCGGATACGCATCCGCTTATCACTATTTTTGGAGTAGTCATCGGTCTGCCGATATTCGGGTTTATGGCTGTCTCTTATACACATCTCCGAGCCCACGAGACCGTACTAGATCT
>ENA-OYYP01001178-OYYP01001178.1-human-gut-metagenome-genome-assembly--contig:-NODE-1178-length-12019-cov-8.339101_pt1 | contig 12019 bp, 7 predicted proteins | sample MGYA00244067_ERZ653456 | MGnify/ENA primary metagenome ERZ653456 (study PRJEB26926, sample SAMN06165101) | human gut metagenome | biome: ENVO:00009003; feature: ENVO:2100002; material: ENVO:00002003... | reverse complement strand
TAGCAAAGAAATAACAAAGGAGAATATAGTAAAAAATATAATGCGTCTGCCCTGTCCACTACAGTGAACGGTTCTTTTCACTCTAGTAGACAGAACTTTTTACTGTAGTGAACAGGCCTGTGCACTCCAGTGGAACGATTGGGATGCTCTTTCAAAGATACGACATTATTAGGTGAAAAACAAGTAATTAACTAGTTGTTTTCATGAAAGAAATAGCTAGCTGTTTTCTAAGATAAGCTTGGCGGATAAACAGGAGAATAGTTGTGTCTGACTATGAGAAATACCCTGATAGAGTATGAGAAATAGCGGCTTTTTGAAGAAAATCGATGAGGATAGTATGAGAAACACCTGTTTTAAAAACGTTTCTCATAATGTACTTCTTTGATTATATGTGCTTTATCTGAAATCTATGAGAACATGAGAAATAGAATTGAAAAATCTTTGGTTCTTAATCAAATTCCGTGCTACTTATTTATGTTCAATAACCTTATTCATGGCTATTCCGGGGTACTTTAAGATGCATATAGCTTGGATAATTTATTTGCTATTTCTAATATGCCGATATCCCTTTATCCATCAACCTTTCAATGAGCTTTACTAGCACGGAATTTGAAGAAGAACCAAATCTTTTCTAGTAGAAAGATGAAATAAGTATTCTCTGAAAAGTTGTTTGTGTGGAATATTTACAGTATATTTGTGTCGTAATAATCGCCCTACAAAACACATGCAGGACAAATAAATAAAGTAATGAGAATAACACTGGTAAGAGACGATGGCAAGGTGAACACTATGCGTACGTTGAGAATTGAACAGCTCGTGGAGCAAATGAAAGTGGAAACTAAAACACAGCCTGTCTCAAAAATGAGAGAAGTCCTGCCTTTTATGCTTCCGGGTGATAAAAATGACTATGTACAGAAAGTGCCGAAGCTGATACCTGCAGCCGCCTTTTTTCGTAAAGGCGGCATAACGACGATGAGTGAATACAACGGAATTGTGATGATTCAGGTCAACAACTTGTCCGGACGTATGGAAGCGGATGAAGTGAAAGAACGGGTAAAGGAGCTTCCGCAGACTTACTTAGCTTTCACCGGTTCTTCCGGAAAGTCTGTGAAAGTATGGGTACGCTTTACTTATCCCAATGATCGTTTGCCGACAACTAGTGAAGAAGCGGAGCTTTTTCATGCGCATGCCTATCGGTTGGCAGTGAAATTTTATCAGCCACAACTTCCTTATGATATCGAGCTGAAAGTACCTTCGTTGGAGCAATATTGTCGTTTAACTTTTGACCCGCACTTGTATTTTAATCCCGAAGCAATGCCTATTTATATGAAGCAGCCTGCCGCTATGCCGGGTGAGGTGACTTATCGCGAACGGGTGCAAACGGAAACTTCACCGTTGCAACGGCTTGCACCGGGATATGAAAAGTGTAATGCGCTTTCTGTCCTTTTCGAAGCTGCTTTTGCACGTGCGTTGGATGAAGAGACTGATTATCAACCGGAAGGAGACAAACAATCGCTGTTGATTAACCTCGCAGGACATTGTTTCCGTGCCGGTATTCCTGAGGAAGATACAGTACGCTGGTCTCGTGCCCATTATCGTTTGCCAAAGGACGATACATTGGTTCGGGGAACCGTACGAAATGTATACCGCACTTGTGAGGGATTTGCGAGTAAGAGTAGCCTGTTGCCGGAACAATTATTTGTCATGCAGATGGATGAGTTTATGAAACGGCGTTATGATTTTCGTTTCAACCAGTTGACATCACAAGTGGAATGTCGCGAACGGAACAGTTTTAATTTTTATTTTCATCCGGTGGATAAACGGTTGATGGCAAGTATTGCAATGAATGCACATTATGAAGGGCTTAAGCTGTGGGATAAAGACGTGGTACGTTACCTGAATTCGGATCATGTGCCGGTTTATCAGCCTATCGAGGAATTCCTTTATGACCTTCCTCATTGGGATGGTAAGGATCATATTGGCGATCTTGCCAAACGAGTTCCTTGTGATCATCCTCATTGGGCGCAATTGTTTCGTCGTTGGTTTCTTAGTATGATAGCGCATTGGCGTGGAATGGGAAAGAATCATGCAAATAGCACTTCTCCTATATTGATAGGCCCACAGGCTTATCGTAAGTCTACATTTTGCCGGTTGATTTTGCCTCCATGCTTGCAGGCTTATTATACGGATAGCATTGATTTCAGTAGGAAACGGGATGCTGAGCTATATTTGAATCGTTTTTTACTGATTAATATGGATGAGTTCGATCAGATTGGCATCAATCAGCAGTCTTTCCTCAAACATATTCTGCAAAAGCCTGTTGTCAACACACGGCGTCCGAATGCTTCGGCTGTGGAGGAATTGCGTCGGTATGCCTCTTTTATAGGTACGAGCAACCATAAAGATTTACTGACGGATACTTCCGGTAGTCGTCGTTTTATCGGTGTTGAGGTGACTGGAGTGATTGATGTGGTCCGCCCTATTGATTATGAGCAATTGTATGCGCAGGCAATGGCACTGCTGCGTAGTAATGAACGCTACTGGTTTGATGAGAAGGAAGAGGCTATTATGACGGAGGCGAACCGGGAGTTTGAGCAGTCGCCGGCAATCGAGCAGTTGTTCCAGGTGTATTACCGGGTAGCGGAAGAGGAAGAAGAGGGAGAATGGTTACTTGCTGCAGATATACTTCAGCGGATACAAAAGGCAAGTAAAATGAAGATTTCTTCCGGACAGGTTAATTATTTCGGGCGTATTTTGCAGAAGCTGGGAGTAAAGTCATTCAGGAAAACACGCGGAGTTTATTATCATGTGGTGGCTGTTGGGCAAGGGTGATGATGAAATAATGCACGAGATGTGCATTTTATTATTTTATAATAATTATCTTTGCGTAATAACGTGAGATATACGAAGACTATGATAAGAAATCCTTTTATAACAAGTGGATATGTGTCTGCTGATTATTTTTGTGACCGTCAGCAAGAAAGCGAACAGTTGGTACGCGAAGTGATGAATGGGAATAATCTGGCTCTTGTCTCTACCCGACGAATGGGAAAGACGGGGCTGATCCGTCATTGTTTTCAGTTTCCTGAAATTAAGCAGGGCTATTACACCTTCTTTATTGATATATATGATAGCCGGTCATTGCGCGACTTGGTATTTGCACTTAGTAAAGAGATTTTGGAAGTACTGAAACCTGTGGGGAAGAAAGCTTTGCATGGTTTTTGGGAATGTGTGAAATCTTTGCAGGCCAGTATCTCTTTTGATGTGAATGGTATGCCTTCTTTGAATTTGGGATTAGGAGATATACAAGCTCCGGCTACTACGCTCGATGAAATCTTCCGGTATTTAGAGCAAGCGGATAAGCCTTGTTTGATTGCCATTGATGAATTTCAGCAGATTACCGGGTATGCAGAGAAAAATGTAGAGGCTACTCTCCGGACTTATGTGCAGCATTGTAATAATGCGCGTTTCATTTTTGCCGGGAGCCAGCGACATGTGATGGGGAATATGTTTTTGACGCCTTCCAGACCTTTTTATCAAAGTGTGTCAATGATGCATTTGGAACGTATTCCTTTAGAAGAATACGTTCGTTTTGCATGTATGCATTTCAAACGTGCAGGCAAAGAAATGGAAGAAAGTGCTGTTACCACAGTTTATCAACAGTTTGAAGGAATCACATGGTATATACAAAAAGTATTGAATACACTTTATGATATGACCCCGGAGCACGGAGTCTGTAAAGTGGAAATGGTGTCAGAGGCTATTCGGCAGATTATTGATTCATTTAGATATACTTATTCGGAAATTCTTTTTCGTTTGCCGGAGAAACAAAAGGAACTGCTAATTGCTATCACTAAAGAAGGAAGGGCTAAAGCTCTCACTTCCGGCACTTTTATTAAAAAATACAAACTGGCTTCTGCTAGTTCAGTTCAGGCAGCACTAAAAGGGTTGCTGGAAAAGGATTTTGTGACTCAGGAAATGGGTATTTGTCAAATATATGATCGTTTCTTGGGTATTTGGCTGAAAGAGAATTATTAAGTCATATTTCATTTATTGAAGAGGGCTTTTCGATAAATCGCGTTAATAATTAATAGAAACTGCTGCCTGTTAATCTGTTTTATTGTATCTTTGCGGTCTTAACTTTTTTAATGGTAAATAATGAAGGAATTTCTACAACTAATGCGACGTTTTGTGTCGCCTTATAAGAAGTATATCGGCTGGGCTATTTTGCTGAATATTTTGTCTGCTGTATTCAATGTGTTCTCATTTACTTTTTTGATTCCTATCTTGAGTATTCTGTTTAAAACAGAAGGAGCAGATAAGGTGTACCATTTTATGGAATGGGGTAGTGGCGATTTAGCAGATGTTGCCAAGAATAACTTCTATTATTACATCTCTCAGATGATTGTGGATAATGGTCCCACTGTAGCTCTTATTTTCTTGGGACTATTCCTGATGGTGATGACATTGTTTAAAACCGGTTGTTACTTTGCTTCTTCAGCCGTGATGATTCCATTACGTACAGGAGTGGTACGTGATATTCGTATTATGGTGTATGCTAAGGTAATGCGTCTGCCGATGTCTTTCTTTTCGGAAGAAAGAAAGGGAGATATTATAGCTCGTATGAGTGGTGATGTGGGGGAAGTGGAAAATTCCATTACCAGTTCATTGGATATGTTGATGAAAAGCCCGATTCTGATTATTATATATTTTGTGACATTGGTTACGGTTAGTTGGCAGTTGACTCTTTTTACTATCATTGTATTACCGGGAATGGGTTGGTTGATGGGAGTCGTCGGAAGAAAACTGAAACGTCAATCACTGGAAGCACAGGCTAAGTGGAGTGATACGATGTCACAATTAGAAGAAACACTGGGAGGCTTGCGCATCATCAAGGCTTTTATTGCGGAAGATAAAATGATTAACCGCTTCACCAAATGTAGCAACGAGCTCCGGGATGCGACAAACAAGGTTGCTATACGTCAGGCTATGGCTCATCCGATGAGTGAGTTCTTAGGAACGATTCTGATTGTAGCTGTATTGTGGTTTGGGGGTACATTGATTTTGGGGAAGAATGCAACTATCGATGCTCCCACATTCATCTTCTATATGGTTATCTTATATAGTGTAATCAATCCATTGAAAGACTTTGCTAAAGCGGGATACAACATTCCGAAAGGGTTGGCTTCCATGGAACGTGTGGACAAAATCCTGAAGGCAGAGAATAAGATTAAGGAAATTCCGAATCCGAAACCGTTGAAAGGTTTGAATGATAGAATCGAATTTAAAGATATCTCTTTCAGCTATGATGGTAAAAGAGAGGTGTTGAAGCATGTAAACCTGACAGTTCCCAAAGGAAAAACAATTGCACTGGTTGGGCAATCGGGATCCGGTAAATCTACATTAGTCGATTTGTTGCCGCGTTATCACGATGTACAGGAAGGTGATATTACCATTGACGGAACGAGTATTCGTGATGTACGTATTGCGGATTTGCGCAGTTTGATTGGTAATGTAAACCAGGAGGCTATTCTGTTTAATGATACATTCTTCAATAACATTGCTTTTGGCGTGGAGAATGCGACAATGGAACAAGTTATAGAGGCGGCGAAGATTGCCAATGCGCATGATTTCATTATGGAGAAACCGGAAGGATATAATATGAATATCGGCGACCGTGGTGGAAAATTGTCCGGTGGCCAGCGCCAGCGTATCAGTATCGCGCGTGCTATTCTGAAAAATCCTCCGATTCTGATTCTTGATGAGGCTACTTCTGCTTTGGATACCGAATCAGAACGTCTTGTGCAGGAAGCATTGGAACATTTGATGAAAACACGTACGACGATAGCTATTGCCCACCGTCTTTCTACGATTAAGAATGCAGATGAAATCTGTGTACTGTATGAGGGTGAGATTGTGGAACGTGGTAAGCATGAAGAACTCATAGAGTTAAACGGTTACTATAAACGTCTGCATGATATGCAGCAGTTGTAATTCTTGATATTGTAATGATATTATTAAGTTTTGATACAGAAGAATTTGATGTACCTCGTGAGCATGGTGTAGACTTTCCGTTGGATGAAGCAATGAAAGTGTCAGTCTATGGTACAAATCGGATACTGGACTGCCTGAAAAACAACGGGGTGAAAGCTACTTTCTTTTGTACAAGCAATTTTGCAGAAAATGCGCCGGAAGTGATGCGGCGCATTATGGACGAAGGACATGAAGTTGCTGCGCATGGATGTGACCATTGGCAGCCACAGGCTTCGGATGTCAGTCGTTCAAAAGAAATTCTGGAACGTCTTACCGGCAGGACGATACAAGGTTATCGCCAGCCGCGTATGTTCCCCGTATCAGATACGGAACTTGAACGGATGGGGTATGTATATAACTCCTCATTGAATCCCGCATTTATCCCCGGAAGATATATGCATTTGTCGGAGCCCCGTACCTGCTTTATGACGGGTAAGTTACTTCAAATCCCGGCTTCTGTAACTCCGTGGATTCGCTTCCCGCTATTCTGGTTGTCTTGTCATAATCTGCCGATGTGGCTGTATCAACTCCTGGTAAACCGGGTATTGAAGCATGACGGATATTTTGTGACTTATTTCCACCCGTGGGAATTCTACCCGTTGGGTGAACATCCTGAATTTAAGATGCCTTTTATTATCCGCAATCATTCCGGTAAAGGAATGGAGGAACGTTTGGATGTGCTTATCCGCAAACTGAAAGAAAAAGGATATGCTTTTATGACTTACTCGGAATTTGCACAGATAAAACTGGCTGAACTAAATAAACCGGACGAAAAATGATAAAATTGGCTATTGTATCCCCCTGCTATAATGAGGAGGAAGTGTTGGAAGATTCGGCCGCCCGTTTGACAGCCTTGTTTGATGAGTTGGTGGCGAAAGAAAAGATCAGTGCCGACAGCTTTGTGCTCTTTGTGAATGATGGCAGCAAAGATCGTACATGGAGCATCATTAAGAAACTGCACGGGACGAATCCTTATATAAAAGGAATGAATCTGGCACGGAACGTGGGACATCAGTATGCGATCATGGCCGGTATGATGACCGCTAAAGACTGGAGTGATGCCGTTATTACCATTGATGCCGATTTGCAGGATGATCTGAATGCGATTGAGGAGATGATCGATGCTTATACGCAAGGATATGATGTTGTATATGGAGTGAAAGTATCTCGTCAGGCAGACCCCGTATTGAAACGTCTTTCTGCAACAGCCTTTTATAAATTACAGCACCGGATGGGAGTGGAGACTATCTACAATCATGCGGATTTTCGTTTTCTAAGCCGGAGAGTGCTGGAACAGTTGTCTCATTATCAGGAACGCAATGTCTATCTGCGTGGTATTATCCCGTTGCTGGGTTTCCCTTCTACTACGGTAGATGATGTGATTCGGGAACGGACAGCCGGAACTTCCAAATATACAGTGAGAAAGATGTTCAGTCTGGCTTTGGACGGGATAACCTCTTTCTCGGTAAAGCCCATTTACGGAATTGTTTATCTGGGAGGTATCTTTGTTTTTATCAGTATTTTGATTGGAATCTATGTTCTTTACGCATTGATTTCGGGTACTGCGGAACATGGCTGGGCCTCTTTGATGTTGTCTATCTGGTTTGTTGGCGGGGTTGTTTTATTATCCATAGGAGCTGTCGGACTGTATATTGGCAAGATTTATAAAGAGGTAAAACGTCGTCCGCTCTATAATGTGGAAGAAGTGTTGTACGATGATCAGAATAAGTAAGGCTATACTTGAGAAGCACCCGGATTGGCGGGATAAGTTCTGGCAGTTTGTTCGTTTTGGAGTTGTCGGCACTATATCTTCAGCCATTCACTACGGCGTATATTGCCTGGTCTTGTTGGTTGCGAATGCCAATATCTCCTTTACGGCCGGCTATGCTGTAGGATTTGTCTGCAACTACTTCCTGACTACTTTCTTCACCTTTCGTTCCAAACCATCCTCGCATAATGCGATCGGCTTTGGTTTTAGTCATCTGATTAATTACCTGCTTGAGATCGGCTTACTGAATCTCTTCCTCTGGATAGGGGCGGGTGAACTGCTTGCACCGATACTGGTAATGATTATCGTGGTGCCTATCAATTTCCTGATTCTTCATTTCGTTTATATCTATAAAGGGAGGAAATAACACTATTCAATCCCTTTCATTTAATTCATAAAAAGAAAAGGCTATTATGAAACGTTTTCTAAATCTTGTTGTATATATTCTTACCATACATGTTTCGGCTTTACTGATCGCAGGACTGTTTCGCCTGGTGCTTTTTATCTCATCTTATCATCAGTTGACCTCTGAAGCCTTGTCGGATAAGACACTTCCGATGCTTGCTTTTGTGCATGGTGTCTGGTTTGACAATGTGATAGGCTGTTACATCCTTCTGTTGCCTCTGGTGGTTGCGGTAGTGTGTGGAGTTTGCAACTATTATGGGAAAGCGTTGTTTCGTTTCTTTACGATCTTTTTCAGTGTCTTTTATGGATTGGTTTATTTAATCAGTGCGTCGGACATTCCTTATTTTGCCTATTTCTTTAAACATATCAACTCTTCCATATTCGAATGGTTCGGTTATGCGGGAACTACCGCCGGAATGATATTGGGGGAAAGTGCCTATTATCTGTCCATCGGATTATTCCTTCTCTTTCTGGCCGGATTCGTAGTTTGGCTTATCTATCTGGCACGTTATTTCCATCATCGTAGCCTTACCATTTCCGCTCCGTTTCCTTATTGGAAGCGAGGAGGGGCGGTTCTGATCGGTGCTTGCTTAATCGGACTCTGCATCTTTGGAATCCGGGGGCGTACAGGCTATAACCCGATCAAAGTAAGTGCGGCATATTTCTGTCAGGATGCTTTTCTCAATCAACTGGGAGTAAGTCCTACTTTTAACCTGCTGACGAGTGTGATGGATGATATGAGGCCTGAAAATAAATACTTGCATCTGATGGATGAACAGGAAGCCATCACCAAGGCGCAAGCTCTGCTCAACCGTCCGGGAGATGCGAATGTTTCCCCGTTGGCTGTTTACAGGCGTGCTGCAAAAGCGGATAGCGTGCAACAACGCCGTCCTAATGTCGTCTTGATTATGATGGAGTCTATGTCCGCCAAGTTTATGAAGCATTTCGGGCAATCGGAGACTTTGACTCCTTTCCTGGATAGCCTGTATACCCGTTCTATCAGTTTCCGCAATTTCTATTCGGCAGGAATCCATACGAACCATGGTTTGTATGCCACCTTGTATTCTTTTCCGGCTATGATGAAACGGAACCTGATGAAAGGCTCTGTCATTCCCCGCTATTCGGGACTGCCTACCGTACTGAAAGAAAACGGCTATTACAACCTTTTCTTTATGACGCATGAAGGGCAGTATGATAATATGAACGCTTTCTTCCGGACGAACGGCTATGATGAAGTGTTTTCACAAGAAGACTATCCGGCTGATAAGGTTGTGAATAGCTTTGGAGTGCAGGATGATTTCTTGTATGACTATGCAATTCCGGTATTGAATCAGCGGGCTGCCACCGGACAACCGTTTTTTGCTACTTTACTGTCCATCAGTAATCATCCGCCGTATGTGATACCTCCTTTCTTCCATCCGAAAACAAGTGAACCGGAGATGCAGATCGTTGAGTATGCGGATTGGGCTTTGCGTCAGTTCTTTGAAGAGGCGCGTAAACAACCCTGGTTTGATAATACGATATTCGTATTGGAAGGAGATCATGGCAAACTGGTGGGAGACGCCGAATGTGAACTACCGGAATCTTATAATCATATTCCACTGATGATTTACTCCAGCCGTATTCAGCCGGAAGAGAAAACAGCATTTGGCGGTCAGGTAGATATACAGCCAACGATATTAGGGTTGTTGAATATTGATTATTTACAGAATAATTTTGGAGTGGACTTGCTGAAGGAAGAACGTCCCTGTATGTTCTATACTGCTGACAATATGGTGGCGGGACGCAATGATACGTTACTCTATCTTTATAATTACGAGACTCAGCAGGAACTTACTTATCATATCGGTAACGGCAAATTGAATGCTGTTCCGATGGATGATAGCTTTTTGCCTTTGAAAGAATATAGTTTTTCCATGCTCCAATCGGCGGAGTTCCTTGTGAAGCATGGAAAAACGCTTAATTCTATACCTTTTACTCAACAATAGGAGTCGTTTCGGTATTTTCAGGCTGTTGGTTTTTAACGAACTTGTATATCTTGGCTATTTGCCGGAGTACTCGTTTAGGGGATTCATATACCTCCTCAAACTGATACCCTTCTTTCTCGAATTCGGGAAGATATTTCTCTGCATCATTCGTGCCGATTAACAAGAAACCTTCCGAAGGACGTTTCTCATAGAAGTTGTCGAGACGATTGTGCAGATAGAAATTGAGTTCGAAATAATGTACGGGGTCACCTGCTGCATGCAGACTTTCTTCAATGAATTCGTACATCGTTCCTTCGCTTTCCGGCGCAACCTTTTCTATTTCTGTAGCGATGAATTTGACCGACTTCGAATTTAATGCTGCCGGCTGATAAGCACCGTCCAATGCAAGGTATAATCCCATTGTAAGCACAACGAGAGCGTATAGGAAACGGTTGTTCAATGCATTTTTCCGTTGATAGAACCACCAGTAGATACCGAGAATGGTAGGAATGGCAATCAGGAATAAGGCCCCTGCTCCGCTGATATTCTGTATTGCACGCATGAAATTAATATTGTCCTGCGCGTGACGACCCTGGAAAATAGTTTCAGGGATGAGTCCGCATTTTAATACGATGAAGCAGGTGAACAGTAGCAGGCTGATTACTGCAAGAATACTTCCGTATACCTTGATGACTTTAGATTGCTTCTTGACCAGATAGAATAGATATTTGGCAAGGAAATAAGCAATGAAAGGATAGATCGGCATCAGATATACACTACGTTTGCTCTGCGGAATACAGTAGAAGACGAAGATTACAACGATACTGGTGAAAGAGAATAAATCCACCGGGTCCATATTCTTTATCCACGTGGTGAAGCGTTTCCACCAGGCTGCCGGTTGGATGCTGAATTTATGGTAAGTCAGGCTGAACAGGGAGAGCACGACTAACAGTGTCCAGGGAACGTATCCGGCAAATAGGGTCACAAAATTATAATGCCAGGGGTTCACGCATGAATTGTAACTCATGGTATTAGTCATACGACCGAAGTTTTCTTCCATAACTAATGCCAGGAACTCTTCTCCACCTTGTTGGTAAGCAGCGACATACCAGCAGAAAGGCAGGATGAGTGAAAGAATGGCCCAGGCGGAAAGTAACAAGAATGCTTTGAAGAAGTTGACACCCCGGAGTAACAAGAAGATGCCTACCACTAAACATGGAATGATAGTACCTACCGGTCCTTTAGTCAGTGTGCCGCAGCTCATCAGGAGAATGGCCAGCCAGGGAATACCTTTGAGTCCCTTCTCATACCATTTGTAGAGACAATACAGAGCGCCAACGGTGAGCGCTGTCAATACCATATCCACCCGGCAGTTTGCTCCGGCCCGGTGCAGTTCAAAATTAGTCAGGGTAATAAAGGCGGCTAACAGCGCCAATTCCACTCCTTTTCTTTTGGCAAAGAACAGAAAACCGCAGAGAGTCATGGCGATCAGGGCGATGGCAGACGGCAAGCGGGAGGTCATTTCTGTGACTTGCCCTCCGTTTACTGCTGCCGAAACAGCGGCTATGCTCCAGTGGAAGAAAGGCGGTTTGTAAGCCATTTCTCCTCCGTTGTTTCTGGGTAAAATCCAGTTTCCGCTATCCAGCATGGAGTAGGAGACAATAGATTCGCGAGGCTCCCCTTTGGTGTGGTACTCCGATAAACCGAGGAAAGGCAGGATAGTAACTACGCAAATGACTAGTAACAGCCAGAAAGCTTTGCTTGAAGTCAATGTTTTCATCTTTTTCTTATATTGAAATTTATGTTCTTTTATTTTCTGCCGAAGTCGGCCGGAATTTCTCCCCAT
>ENA-OYYP01001175-OYYP01001175.1-human-gut-metagenome-genome-assembly--contig:-NODE-1175-length-12043-cov-6.079162_pt1 | contig 12043 bp, 10 predicted proteins | sample MGYA00244067_ERZ653456 | MGnify/ENA primary metagenome ERZ653456 (study PRJEB26926, sample SAMN06165101) | human gut metagenome | biome: ENVO:00009003; feature: ENVO:2100002; material: ENVO:00002003... | reverse complement strand
CGCAGGAAATACAGAAAATCCATGACCGGTTTGTCCCGTTCCTGAATATCTGTAAAGAGAATCACACGGCTATCCGGATTGGAGTAAATCATGGCTCTCTGTCCGATCGTATCATGTCCCGTTATGGCGATACCCCCGCAGGAATGGTAGAGTCCTGCATGGAGTTTCTCCGTATCTGTGTAGAGGAAAACTTCACGGATGTGGTGATTTCCATCAAGGCTTCTAATACGGTGGTCATGGTAAAAACTGTCCGCCTGTTGGTAGACGTCATGGAAAAAGAAGGGATGGCTTTCCCATTACACCTCGGGGTGACAGAAGCCGGAGATGGAGAAGACGGACGTATCAAGTCCGCCCTTGGCATCGGTGCGCTGTTGAGTGACGGATTGGGAGATACTATTCGGGTATCTTTGAGCGAAGCTCCTGAAGCTGAAATCCCGGTGGCTCGTAAACTGGTGGATTATGTTCTGTTGAGGCAGGATCATCCTTATATCCCGGGATTGGAAGCACCGGAATTCAATTATCTGTCTCCCGAACGTCGCAAGACAAAAGCCGTCCGTAATATCGGAGGTGAACATGTACCTGTGGTTATTGCCGACCGCATGGACGGGAAGACAGAGGTAAACCCGCAATTCACACCGGACTATATTTACGCCGGAAGAACCTTGCCCGATCAACGGGAAGACGGAGTAGAATATATTCTTGATGCGGATGTATGGCAGGGAGAAGACGGAACCTGGCCTGCATTCAATCATGCACAGCTGCCTTTAATGGGAGAATGCAATGCAGAACTTAAATTCCTGTTTATGCCCTACATGGCACAAACGGATGAAGTGATAGCCTGTCTGAAACATCATCCGGAGGTAGTGATTGTTTCCCAAAGCAATCATCCGAACCGTTTGGGTGAGCACCGTGCATTGGTACATCAACTAATGACGGAAGGTTTACAAAATCCGGTTGTCTTCTTCCAGCATTATTCGGAAGATGATGCGGAGAATTTGCAGATAAAGTCCGCAGCCGATATGGGAGCCTTGATTTTTGACGGTCTTTGTGATGGCATCTTCCTGTTCAATCAGGGTAACTTGAGCCATGCCGTCGTTGATGCTACTGCTTTCGGAATCTTGCAGGCCGGACGTACCCGCACCTCCAAAACAGAATATATATCTTGTCCCGGTTGCGGCCGTACACTTTACGACTTGGAAAAGACTATTGCCCGTATCAAGGCAGCCACTTCACATTTGAAAGGGCTGAAGATCGGCATCATGGGATGCATCGTAAATGGTCCCGGTGAGATGGCAGATGCAGACTACGGCTATGTAGGAGCAGGACGGGGGAAAATCAGTCTCTATAAAGGCAAGGTGTGCGTAGAGAAAAATATTCCTGAAGAAGAAGCGGTAGAACGACTTCTGGAGTTTATCCGGACAGACCGGGAAGAAAACCAACAATGATATTATATTGGGCACGGAATACAGGTGATGGGGTACTAAGCTCATAGAAAATCTGTAATCCGTGCCTGACTAAGTACTGTTTCAGATAGTCACCTACGTTTTTTTCTCCTGGTGTTGCTGTATTTTTACCTCCGCAATTGCGCTTAAAATAGAAAAGTAGGTTCCATAATTTTTCCAAATTCTTCTATCAACAAATTTTTCCTTCTTCGACTCAAATGCCGATTGCTGAATTCGTTTTAATTCCTTTAGTTCTTCTTCCCTATTAAAAACTTTATGATCGTTTCTATTGATTTGTACCTGTTTTATTGTCAAACTGTCAGAATGGTATTTAAGTATGTGAATATCAATACTATATCACCTGACAATAGATGCTGATAATAGGCTGATAATAAAATATATCTACTTTTACTGTCAGCCTTATTTTTATCTCTTATGATCCTTTTAATAACCTGATAAACAAAAGCTTTATGAACATGTTTCGAAGTAATGCCGCATTTTTATAACAGCTTTCCAAAGTGATATCTTTTCATTAATATACCTATATAGTTCCGCTAACACGCCAGTATAGTTCCTCTAGGGTATCAGTATTGTTCCACTAAAGCACCGGTATCTTTAGTTCTCCACGGCCGTGGTAACTTCTTCCCACAGCCGTGACGAATTCCTACCACGGCCGTGGGAAGATCTCGTCACGGCCGTGGGGAGTTAACAACACCGACACTTTAATGGAACAATACCTGCTTGGTAAGTGAAAGATACCGGCTATGTAGCATTCATTTAATAAGGGCGTATTCATTTTATAAAGCGTATGTGTTCCTTATGCCGATGATATTGTTACTGTAAACAATGATAGTCTTCAGTAGTTTATAACATGGATCAAGCTGGGAATTAAGTCAGAGTATATCGACACATTGGAACGAATCTTATAATCTTGCTCCAAAGGGATTAAAGAACAGGCTGACAATAGAAGTTATAATTTTTTATTGTCAGCCTATTGTCATGGCTTATTGTCAGCATGTAAACCGATGATAATCATTATACTATTTGGGAAAAGCTTTGGTTGACAATAAGAATCATCAAATTTATATGTAGATCTAATATCTGTCTTTCCAATAGTACACATCTTTACAAAAATAGAGGGGAACTCCTGGATGAATCCATTTGTTCCCCTTGCAGGTGTAGCTAGCCTCTGTTTCTTATATTTTCAAAGGCAAGTAGTAACATCTAAATGTTACGTTTTCGACTCTGTAGTCGTTCGGGGGCCGCTCCACCCGAATTGACTTGCCTTTGTGATTATTACTAATTTGTCGTTTGTATCTATTGCAAATTTATAGGCACAAAAAAAGCGGAGAGCATTTGCCTATCCGCCAGAGAGGGAGTCGAAGCCCTAAACACACAAACAGGAAACACTCCCCGCATATTGCAAGGAGCATTTATCTGTTTCATGTGCGTTGATTTTATTTGGACTTTTCACTGGCACAGAAATCAGCTAAACGCTTTTTTTCTTAAAACAAACAATACAGTCGTGCTACGACTGATTGTGCAAAGATAACAATTAATTAAGTTATACAGTCTTTCATTCTTTGTTTTTTCTCTGTACAGAGTGTTTTTGTTCTATATCTCGTAAAATCGTTTGAAATAGTCCGGTTCTTTTGCTATGACTATACCTCATAAGATTCATATCGTTTATTTTATATATTTTCACTAAACCTCTCGGAGTTATGCGAATTATTGTTATTTTTGCCTCACATAATTTCTAAACAATAATTAAATTATTTATTCGTATGAAAAAGGCCTTGTTATTGTTCGCTCTAGTAGCGATAAGCGTAGTGAGTATCAATGCTCAAGACAACCTGAAATGGGGTGTGATGGCAGGTATGAATGTTAGTAAATACACCATTACAGGTTTTGATAGCAGGATAGGTTTTCACGCAGGTGTTAAAGCAGAGTTGGGATTGTCGCAGGATGCGAATGGTAGTGGTGCCTATATGGACTTCGCTGCATTGCTTACATTGAAAGGTGCTAAAATTGATGGAGGATCACTTGCGAGCATAAAATTTAATCCATACTATCTGGAAGTGCCGGTACGTGTCGGGTATAAATATGCCGTCAATGATGATTTTTCATTATTTGGTAGTGTAGGTCCTTATATGGCTGTTGGGCTGTTTGGAAAAGCAAAATTGAAAGTGGACGGTGATATTGCAGATATTGCGGAATTAGGAGGTAACTCGATGTCCGAAGATATATTTGGAGACGATGGTCTAAAACGATTCGACTTCGGTCTTGGACTAAAAGCCGGGGTTGAGTTCAGTAAGAAATATCAAGTTGCCATAAGCTATGATTTCGGACTTGTTGAGGTAATCAAAGAAGTAGGAATGAAGAACAGAAACCTGATGATCTCGTTGGGATATATGTTCTAAAACCGATTTTGCAACTTTGTTGCATAAATCATTTGCTACCTTTGCATCAACTAAATGATGAATGTTATGGGACATTGTAGTTGTGGCGCTCATTCATGCGCAGCAGAAAAAAAGGTTGATGCAAAGGTTTCGGTATTCCATGAATATGGGAAAGTGATATTCTCTCTCCTGCTTCTGACAAGTGGAATAATTATGAATGCTCTCGATTTAGCATTCTTCCGTGAAGGATCTGTTGCCTTGATATGGTATATCGTGGCCTATCTTCCGGTAGGAATTCCAGTGATGAAAGAAGCCTGGGAAAGTATCAGGGAAAAAGACTATTTCAGTGAGTTCACTCTAATGATTATAGCTACTTTGGGAGCTTTCTATATTGGTGAATATCCGGAAGGAGTAGCCGTGATGTTATTCTATACAGTAGGAGAACTGTTTCAGGATAAAGCGGTAGATAAAGCCAAACGTAATATTGGAGCCTTATTGGATGTAAGACCCGAGAAAGCATTAGTGCTCCGGGAAGGCAATCTTGTTATTGAAAGCCCTAAAAAGATAAAAGTCGGTGAAATCATAGAAATAAAGGCAGGCGAACGGGTGCCATTGGATGGAACTATGCAGAATGAAGTGGCTGCCTTCAATACAGCCGCATTAACAGGTGAAAGCGTTCCTCGTAATATTCGGAAAGGTGAAGAAGTACTTGCCGGAATGATTGTAACCGATAAGGTTATCCGGCTCGAGGTAACGAGACCTTTTGATAAGAGTGCACTTGCCCGAATATTGGAGCTTGTTCAGAATGCTTCCGAACGTAAGGCTCCGGCTGAATTGTTTATTCGTAAGTTTGCGCGCATTTATACACCTATTGTTATAGCGCTTGCAGTGTTAATTGTTTTGTGTCCATTTGTTTATTCACTTATTAATCCTCCATTTGTATTTGCATTTAATGATTGGCTATACAGAGCTTTGGTCTTTCTGGTGATTTCGTGTCCCTGTGCGTTGGTGGTTAGTATTCCGTTGGGCTACTTTGGGGGAATTGGAGCGGCATCCCGGTTGGGAATTTTATTCAAGGGTGGTAATTATCTGGATGCTATCACTAAGATCAATACAGTGGTATTCGATAAAACTGGAACCCTGACAAAAGGAACCTTTGAAGTACAGGCCTGTAAAAGTGCAGGCGAGGTTTCGGAAGAAGAATTAGTGAAACTGGTTGCTTCGGTAGAAAGTGATAGTACTCATCCGATTGCCAAGGCTGTTGTGAATTATGCGAAAGAACAAAACATTGAATGTGTAGCTGTTACCGGTACAAAAGAATTTGCCGGCTATGGTTTGGAAGCAACGATAGACGGGGCTATGGTTCTGGTCGGTAATTGCCGGTTACTGTCTAAGTTTGATATATCCTATCCAAAAGAACTGCTGGAAATAACGGATACCATCGTGGTCTGTGCTGTTGGAAACCGTTATGCAGGTTATCTGCTGCTGGCTGATGCCCTGAAAGAGGACGCAAAGGTAGCTATTGACAATTTAAAAGCTTTAAATATTGAAAACATCCAGATACTATCCGGTGATAAACAGAGTATTGTTACTAACTTTGCAGAAAAGCTCGGTATATCGAAAGCTTATGGTGACCTGTTGCCGGAAGGAAAAGTGAATCATCTGGAAGAGCTGCGGCAGGATGAGGCAAACCGGATCGCATTTGTCGGTGATGGAATGAACGATGCACCGGTGCTCGCTCTAAGTCATGTTGGCATTGCTATGGGAGGACTGGGTAGTGATGCGGCTATTGAAACAGCCGATGTCGTGATACAGACAGACCAGCCGTCGAAGGTAGCCGAAGCTATCAAAGTAGGAAAACTGACACGAAGAATTATTTGGCAGAATGTATCACTGGCATTTGGAGTGAAATTACTTGTATTGATTTTGGGAGCCGGTGGAATTGCTACTCTTTGGGAAGCTGTCTTTGCAGATGTGGGTGTTGCGCTACTTGCCATTATGAATGCTGTCAGAATACAGAAAATGATAAAATAGGAGAAAGATGGAAGAAGATATTTATTTGGATAAGTTGGATAGAAGAGGTATCAAGCCAACTGCCATAAGGCTTCTGGTGATAAAAGCGATGATGCAGGCAGAGCGTGCGGTGTCATTGCTCGATTTGGAAACACTGCTCGATACAGTCGATAAATCGACTATATCCCGTACCATCGCTCTCTTCTTGTCTCATCACCTCATACATAGCATAGACGATGGGAGCGGCTCGTTGAAGTATGCCGTTTGCGACAACTCCTGCAATTGTGTGGTACAGGATTTACATTCGCATTTTTATTGTGAGAAATGTCATCGTACATTCTGCCTGGAAGGTACACATATCCCGGTGATTGATTTGCCTAAAGGATTTACTTTGCATAGTATAAACTATGTACTAAAAGGAGTTTGTTCCGAATGTACTTCTCAAAAATGACAGATATTTTATAAACTTCGATGCGCAGTTTTATTCCATTCACTAATTTGGATAGGATAATCACTATATTTCGCACTTTGAGTACCTGTAACTTCAGTTTAGGTACTTTCCCCATTTTGTCTATTTTTTTAATTGACGAATTATCCCCAACTTTGCATAGTCATTTGAATTGGAGTCTTGAAAGATTTATAGACTAAGTGGGGGGTATATGTGATATGTAAGTAATTGGAATAAAAGCCGAAAAAGAGATGTATTTTCTCTTTTTCGGCTTTTTGCTAATATTGTTTGATTAGTCAATATTGGGATTCAATGCGTGCCAGTCTTTAATAGCTGGGATGATCCCCATTTCAATCACTTCATCACGAAGTTTGCATAAATGCTCGTAGCTTTTTTCCAATTCTTCCTGTTCGGCAGGAGTTCCGGCTACTTCTTTATAAGTGACGCCGTCTTTAGTTATTGAAGTTTCCATCGCCATCATGATATGGTCGAACTTACTGTTAGAAACATACGTTCCGGCAGGCCAGCGGAAAGGTTGTCCACCCATAGCAGCGGCAATCATTTCGATAGAAAGATAAGCCGGGCTTTGGAAAGAAGAACGACCGCGCAGGTCGATAATATGCTTACCACCCTGGATGACACGTACTTTCAGTGCTTCCCAATCTGCCAATGGAAGACGGGTAGTGCCGATGAAATCGGTCAAAGGCTCTCCTTTTATTTTGGTTGTAGATGCGAATACAGCCATTTGTTCGCCATGACCACCATACGTACGGCAATTCTGAATGTCGGAAGCCGGGATATGGAAGAATTTCACCAGTTCGTTTTGCAGACGGGTGCTGTCCAAGGCAGCCAGTGTAGAAACTTGAGAGGGTTTCAAACCTGAATACAACAAAGTAATCAATCCGGTGATGTCTGCAGGATTAAAGATCACAACGATATGTTTTACGTTTGGGCAATATTGATGAACATCTTTACCGAATTGAGCGGCAATTTCTGCATTTCCCTTCAGCAAATCTTCGCGGGTCATACCTGCTTTACGGGCAGCTCCACCGGAAGAGACAATGTAAGAAGCTCCTGTCAGCGCTTCTTTGATATCGGAAGTAAATGTAAGGTTGACACCTTCAAAACCGCAGTGATACAATTCTTCAGCTACTCCTTCCAGAGCCGGGGCAAATGGATCATACAGGCAAATATTCGGAGTGAGTCTCATCATCATGGCTGTTTGTGCCATATTGGAGCCGATCATTCCGGCAGCTCCTACAATCGTAAGTTTCTCGTTGGTTAGAAATTCCATAAGTTTATATGTTTAAAGGTGAATAATTTACTTTTTCTTTTTGTCGCTACAAAGTTAACATATTAGAAAGCAGATTGTTCATTGCAAATAGTTTTGCCCGATAACGAAAAGTTATGGCTGACTGTTTGAGAGATCTATTCAAAATAGATTATCTTTGTGTCTTATTACAATAAATAGATAAGAATATGAGCATCGAATTAGGAAAGTTCAATCAGCTTGAAGTCGTGAAAGAAGTAGATTTCGGCGTATATCTCGATGGTGGGGAAGAAGGTGAGATTTTGTTGCCTACCCGCTATGTGCCCGAAGACTGTAAGATAGGAGATTTTTTGAACGTGTTTCTTTATCTGGATATGGATGAAAGACTGATTGCTACGACGCTGACTCCGTTGGTGCAGGTAGGTCAGTTTGCCTGTCTGGAAGTCTCCTGGGTGAATCAATACGGAGCTTTCCTGAACTGGGGATTGATGAAAGACCTGTTCGTTCCGTTCAGTGAGCAGAAGATGAAAATGCAGGTTGGGCGGAAATATGTGGTCCATGCGCATTTGGATGAAGAGAGTTATCGTATTGTGGCTTCAGCAAAGGTGGAACGTTATCTGTTGAAAGAAAAGCCGGAATATACTCCGGAAGCAGAAGTGAATATCCTTATCTGGCAGAAGACGGATTTGGGCTTTAAAGCGATTATAGATAATAAGTATAGCGGTTTGCTGTATGAAAATGAAATATTCTGTCCGTTGGAAACAGGAATGGAGATGAAAGCTTTTGTGAAACAGGTGCGTGAAGATGGTAAGGTAGACCTGATTCTTCAGAAACCCGGTTTTGAAAAGATTGACGATTTTTCGAAAACGCTGCTAGACTATATCAAAGAGCACGGGGGACGAATCAACTTGAATGATAAAAGTCCTGCGGAAGATATCTACGACACGTTTGGTGTCAGCAAGAAAACCTTTAAGAAAGGAGTGGGCGACTTGTATAAGAAACGTCTGATTACCTTGCATGAGGATGGCATTGCTTTGGCGGATTCCTAAACAGAATAGGGATTTCCCTACATACGAATAGAGAGAATCATTGGGGTGGGGAGTTTCCTCACCCTATTTTTGTGCTATCAGATTAAAGATATAAATAATAAAAACTAGATAAGCTATGCGTAAGATTATAATAAGTTTCTGCATCCTGTTCGCTGCCCTTTCCTTACAAGCGCAGTCTGTTAACGGAATCCGTATCGATGGCGGGAATACTCCGATTCTTGTTTACCTGGGAGGGAACCAGATATGTTTACCTACTACTACCTGCTTTATAGCCAATTTAAATCCCGGACATTATACTGTTGAAGTGTTTGCCACCCGCTTTACCCGTGCGGGAGAGCGAGTATGGAAAGGAGAAAAATTATATAAAGATCTCGTTTATTTTGATGGGAGAGGAGTGACAGAAATATGGGTAGACGGACGTGATAACATGCGCCCGGAAAGACCCAGCCGTCCCGAACAGGGAGAACATCGTCCGGGATATGGTTACAACAGGGTGATGAACGATCAGCTCTTCCAAACGTTTTATAAAGAGATGAAGAATGAGCCTTTTAAAGATGACCGTATGAAGTTGCTCAATGCTGCATTGGCTGGTTCTGATTTCACATCTGCCCAATGTCTCCAACTGACCAAACTATATACATTCGATGATGACCGGATGGAGATTATGAAGATCATGTATCCCCGGATTGTAGATAAGGAAGCTTTCTTTACGGTGATTAATACCCTGACATTTGGCTCCAGTAAGGAAAAGATGAAGGATTTTATCATAGGGTACGGTAAACGTTGATACTATTAACTAAAAACGATACGGTTATGAAAAAGATACATATTATGCTGTGTTTGGCATTGGGAATATTGGTCAGTGGCTGTTTTACCAGCTATGTATCTACCAAACAGATGATGGGTATATATCAGGGAATGACTCAATCGCAGGTAGAGTCCGTTTTAGGAAAACCTGATTTCCGGCGTTTTGACGGTGATATGGAAGAATGGGAATTCCATCGTGATAACGGTACGCCTGTACTTACTTCGGAACCTGTGACGATAATCGTTCAGTTTGTAAATAGAGAGGTGGTTAGTATGGATACGTTCAAAGGTTATGGCAGACCTGCACCGATGCATTCCGTTGTAGTACCGCCTGCTGTGAACACTACCGTTGAAGTCTTTCCTAATCATGAACAAGTGGAAGAAGCTCGTTTGATGACTGATCCGGAGTTTGATGAATTTATCAATAAGCTCAAAATAACGGTTATGAATGAAGACCAGAAGAAGCTTGTCGATCGGATGTTGAGAACGTATGATGTCACTTCAAATCAATGTGTGAAAATAGTGAAGGAGATTTCGTATACTCCTGACCAGGTGGAGATGATGAAGAAGCTGTATCCTTATGTAAGGGATAAAAGAAATTTTAATAAGGTGATCGATATTTTATTTTCTAATGCATATAAAGATGAGATGCGTAAGTTTATTGAGGAATATCATCAGAATAATAAATGATAGGAGATTGAATTATGAAACGAATACTGTTTTTACTCTTTGCTGTCGGTCTGACTGCCAATATGACCGTAATGGCTGGAATGAGCACTAGCAAGGTACGTAAGGAGACGCGTTTTCTTACCGATAAGATGGCATATGAATTGAGCTTGAGTACACAGCAATATAATGATGCGTATGAAATTAATTACGACTTTATTTATTCTGTCCGTAATATCATGGATTACGTAGCACGTGGTTACGAATGGGCATTGGATGATTATTATGAAGCTTTGGATATCCGTAACGACGATCTTCGCTGGGTATTGAGTGATGCACAGTATCGCCGGTTCCTCGGTGCCGAGTATTTCTATCGGCCAATCTATGTAACCGGAGGGAAATGGAGTTTCAGGGTTTATGTTAATTACCCGAATCGCAGTTTGTTTTATTTTGGTGTGCCTTACCATTACCGTACTTATTGTGGAGCACATTATCGTCCACACTTTCACCATGTGAGTTATTATCGGGGCAGATATACTAATTTCAACCATTATTCTGCACCGCATCGGGTGAGAGATCAGCGAGTATTCCACTCTTATCGTCGTTCGGATTTCGGTTCTGTCCGGTTCCGTCCGAATACTTCCACTCGTCCGCATAATGCACCGACACGTCCGGGTAATTCTTCCCGTCCGGGTTCATCGACAACGCGTCCTGGTACGTCTCGCCCAAGTACCTCTACTCGTCCTGATACTTCTACTCGTCCCGGAACGACAACAAGACCTGGTACGTCAACACGTCCCCGTCCGGAATCTGGAGGAGATCGGCCTTCGACTTCTGTCAGACCATCTACACCGTCCGGAAGTGGGAGACCTGGTAACAATGTTGCTCCTGATAAAAATGGGAATACGAATAGAGTAGAAAGTGATCGTAATTCTGGTCGTCGTCCGGAAACAGGTTCCGGTTCTTCAAGCTCTAATCGCAGACCGACAAGCGGAAGTTCGACAAGTAGCGGTTCCAACCGTGAAAGTGGAAAAACAAGTAGCAGTTCGAGAGAAAGTTCAAGTAAACGAAACGATAGTGGTTCCTATAATAGAAATAACAGTTCCGAGAGAAATAATAGCTCTTCCGGTTCCAGTCGCGGTAGTTCCAGTCGCGGTAGTTCCAGTCGTAGTAGCTCCAGTCGCAGTAGCGGTAGTACTACTAGTCGTAGCAGCAGTACCACTTCTAACCGGAGTAGCGGTAGCTCGAGCTCTACTCGAAGCGGCGGTAGCTCTACCCGGAGCAATGTTTCTAGTGGACAAACAGAAAGACGCTCTTCTTCCGGAAGTACGAGAAGCAATAGCACTCAAAGTTCTTCCCGTTCCTCTGAAAGAAACAGCAGCAGTTCAAGAAGATAACCTATTCCTTTATTATTTATATCAATCTCATTGCTCCTCAGCGGTAGGAGAACTAGACTCCGGTTTTTCACCGGCTAGACTATTCCGGGCGTCGCCCGTAACTTGGATGTCGGGGCGGATACTATCCGCCTCGATTTCACTTATTACTCCTTGCTGTGCAAGACGTTTTGCAATCAGTTTGTAGTAACCTTCCATATTCTCCTTTAATTGTCCGCTTTCTGCAAAAGAATTGCGGAAATGCTTGGGTTTCGGGATAATGGAAGCCAGGAAAATACTTTCTTCCGTGGTCAGTTGCGAAGGGCGTTTCTTGAAATAATAAGCAGACGCTTCCTGAATACCATAAACGAGCGGTCCCCATTCTACAATATTCAGATATACTTCGTACATACGCTCTTTGGAAGTTAGTCTTTCATTCTCTATCAGCCACACAATCAATGCTTCTTCCAGTTTACGCGCAAAGTTCTTGTTACGGTTCAGGAATACATTCTTTACCAGTTGCATGGTGATCGTACTTCCTCCGCGTGCAAAGCGTTTCACTTGCAGGTCGTAAAT
>ENA-OYYP01001130-OYYP01001130.1-human-gut-metagenome-genome-assembly--contig:-NODE-1130-length-12508-cov-4.674054_pt1 | contig 12508 bp, 8 predicted proteins | sample MGYA00244067_ERZ653456 | MGnify/ENA primary metagenome ERZ653456 (study PRJEB26926, sample SAMN06165101) | human gut metagenome | biome: ENVO:00009003; feature: ENVO:2100002; material: ENVO:00002003... | reverse complement strand
CGAGATCTAGTACGGTCTCGTGGGCTCGGAGATGTGTATAAGAGACAGGTGCATTTTGCTCCGCTTATCGCAGATTTGCGGGATGGTCAGGCCGTCCAGTGCTGCCCCCACATCTTCGGCCAAAAGCCGCTCCACAATCCATTTTATGAGGATCTGATCGACGGCAAGGAAGGTATCGCAGTTCACCAAGTCATCAGGTGAATAATCGGAGAAAGCCTTCTGGACATTCAAGCCGGAGGCCACATGCGCGGAAAGCTCATCATAGCGCCCACGGTAAAGGATATTGTTCATCAGGTTATCCATAAAGGCAATGATATTCCCGGCCTTATAGGAGAGGAACACCTTCCACGGCTTCGGAAGTTCGCTTCCTACATATTTGGCCGTGTAGGTGACGAACATGGTCACTATCAGCTTTTCCAGCGTCGGCTTAACATCTGTATAGCCGAAATGCTGTTCGCAGAGCTTCCAGAAATCATCCAGTAGGCCGTATTTCTCCACCTCGGACAGGAACTTGTTATCTGCAAGCTCACCGTCCGTCAGCATGACCCGGATCACTTCTTCAAAGGAACAAGTTCGGGTGCGGCAAATGGCAGAGAGAAGCCCCGTGATGATGTTCTCTTCGTTGAAGTTCTCTATTTCAAGGTCATAGAATCGCTGCGTCCGCTCCTTGTTGGCAAAGAACTTGATGTGCTTTTCGATGATGGGCTTATACTTCTCGTCAATGCCCAAATCCACCGAAAGCAGCGAAGCGCGGTCGGCAAAGAAGCGCTTAGAGTAGAGCAGAGTATCTTCCAGATGGTTGTCCCGCACATCCGGCTTGGGGAAGGGGGCATAGATGAGGTAGTTTGTGGTGGTGTCCTGCCGTTCCAGAAAGAGTTTGGTGGCGAACTGATTGTCCGGCTGCAAGAAGTAGACTTTGGCATTATCAAGCTCTACATTCTGCATATCCTCCACAAACTCGCCGTTATCGTCGTACCAAAAGACGAGTTTACGGGTATCGCCGGTAAATTCAGCATTCAGCCGGTCTATGATTTGTTTGATGTTCATTTCTGCCATGCCGCCTTACTCCTTCTGGTCTATGACTACCCACGACCCACTCCGGTTGGAACCTTTGCGTTTGATTTTGCCAGCTTTTTGAAGGCTATTCATGAGCCGCTTCACAGTGGCAAGGGAAATTCCCAGCATCTCTACAACATCTTTCTGCGTTACTTTTGGATCGGTTCGGAGGATGCGCAGAATCGCTTCTTCATTGGTGTCATTGGGTTCAACTTTGGTGTCATTGGTGTCACGCTCTTTGGGGTCAATGACACCATTCTGATCGGTAGCCGCGTCTTTCCGATACAGGTTGATGCGGAAATCGCTGCCCATATCAATCAGTTCCGGCTCACGAAGTCCATATTCCTTTGCTTCCCGGAACATTTTCGGGATTCCGCTGCCCCATGCCTCCACGATGTTCATGTAGGAAAAGGCGGCTGCGATACCACGGTTGCGGATCTTTGAAAGGCCGGACTTCATTTTTTCAATGGTGATTTCGCTGTCCAGCATACCGGGGGAGGTGACCTCCAGCCGGTCATCAAAGAGTGCCACCTGTATCTTACCCGGTGTCAGGTAGCTGCGATGGCAGACTGCATTCGAGATCATCTCCCGGATGGTCTTGACCGGCAGCTCATAGTAATCCTGACGGGCGATCCCTTCTATGCGGGAGCCGAGGTCGATGTGCTGCAAAACAAAGTTGTAGGCATCCTCAATCTGCTCATAGATCGCACCGGCAAATTCTTTACGGGTAATGAAAATATCCCGGACAGTCCCCTTGAATACCGCGCACTGGATGGCGGCATCGGGGAACTCAGCCGTGTCGCCGTTCAGCAGCAGATACCCGTTGGTGGGATGGTAAGCTCCGTCGCGCTCCACCAGCAGCTTCCATGAGAGCAACTGATTTTTGCCCACTTTTTGAATCTGCTCCCGCGCCGTGTCTGTCTCGGCCAGCTTGAGGGCGTGTTGATACATCTTCTCGCAGAAGACCGCGATCTCTTCCTCAGATACCGTCTGCTCGCGCTCCATCTGGTCGAAAGAGCGGTTTGTCCCTTCCATGATGAGTTCCTGCACACGGTAGCGCTCCGCATGACGGGTTGTACCTGCTACGCGGATATAGGTGCCTTCCATGATGCCTTGGCTTTTGATATAGTAGGGGCGCTGCATACCGGGGATGATTTCAACAACGATGACTGCCTTCCCGTCGATTTCCTGTACCGCGATGTTCGGGGTGATCTTGGGTTCGCAGCTATCGAAAATGGCGTTGGTAATCGCATCCATCTTCTGAAAGACTTCCTCTTTGGAGAAGCCGGTGACAGTCCATGTGCCGTTCTCCACACCGAAGACCAGCTTACCGCCCTTGCCGTTGGCAAAGGCCACCACAGTCTTCATATATTTTTCGCTTTTGACGGGAATTTCGCTCTTGAACTCGATATTCTCGGATTCACCGGCGAAAATCTCTTCTGCGGTCATCTCGACCACCTCCTTCTATTGAATTACATATCATCTGCGGCGATTTATTTGCGCCGTCATGTTCCCAATACTGGCAATAGCTTCCGCCTGGTGTTTGTCATAAGCTGCTTTGTCGTAGTACGCATTTGTTCCGCAAGAGGGGCAGCGATATGTTCCTACACCGGTCTTTTGCCCCTGTACCAACATCTTTTTTGTGTCCCAGCAACACGAGCAATAAATGTGCTTATCAGGGTCATCAGCCAGCGTGATATAGGCATCTTCATGCCGCTCAATCTTTCCAGCAATGTCAGTTGTTTCTTGCATTTTTTTAATTTGTTCTCTGAGCTTCTGATTCTCATCCACCAAATCAAGCACTTGCGTTTGTGCATTTATCAATTCCCGTACAAGAGGAACATTGTCTGCTTGCTGTGCGACTCGCACACATTCTTTGAGCGTATCAAACAATTCCAAGAAGATCACCTCATGTTATATTTTCGCCAAAACGGCGTATTTCTTGCCGTCGCTGGCGGTCTGGATTTTTTCGTAGTTGACCTTCACGCCATCATCCAAGTCCAGCTCGATGCGGCTCAGGGCGAGGTGGGCGATCATCTCGTCATAGTTGCGGCACTCTTTGAGCTGCTTTTGGAGCTTTTCCTTCCGCTTGGTGGAAGCGGCAATCTCACGGGCGTTGGTGCTGTGGTCGATCATATCCTGCATCCGGTTGATTTCGGACTCGTAGACGCGCTGCATCTTGTGGAGATAGTCCACGCGGAGATTGCCGATGGTGTCCGGCGTGTAGCGATGGAGGTAGATCAGCGCCTTGAAGCCGTTCTGCTTGCCGCTGTCAAACAGCCAGTAGATCGGGCGCTTCTGGTAGGTCTTGCAGTGGTCTTTGAAGAAATCCTTGAGGAAGTAGTTGCGGATGATCTCCCGGCTGCTGTTGCCCTTGCCGCCCAGCGCCCCGGCGATGAAGTCCAGATTTTCTTCCAGCGTGTCCGCGCCGTAGACTGCTTTCAGCCAATCGCACAGGCGGGAGACAATATCGTCTTCCAGATACTCTTCGTCGGTGATGGGGATAACGCCATCTGCATCCGGCTCATAAGAAAGCGAAGTAGCATCTTCCCAATTTTCTGCATCATGGAATTTGGGGTAGTGATAATTCGCCAGTGAAATTCCAGCATACCCTCCTTCAATCGGATCACCCTGTTCATTAAGAGCAGCTTGTCCTTTGAATTTCCAATATACAGAATCAAAATCTCCTCCGGCAAAAATAAGCCCCTGTCTATCCGGTGAGTAGCGCCCAAACATACAGCCCACGGCGTAGGAAAGCAGCGAAACGACCTCATCCCGCTTGGTGCGGACATAGCTACTGCCCTGCATACTCTCCGGCACATCGTCCTTGGTATCAAAGATGCGGTGGACGGTGACATCCTTGTCCGCTACCTCCGGGGTCAGCTCGTCCTGCAAGCCGTAAATGTCGATGAAGATGCGGTTGAGTTCTTCCTCGTTGGCTTTTAATTTTTCAAACCGACCGTCGCATTCCAGTTTCCACGCGTTATAGGCAGAGGAAAGGTGCATTACAGGCGGTTTATCCCCCCACGCATAGGCACCAGCAATTCGCAGCCGCACAAGCGGATGTCGTTGGAAATCCCATGAGTATTCATAAGAATCCCAATCAGTCTCCGATAACATAACATTTTCTTTCGTGAGTGATTTAACCTTTTCCTGGGTCATGGAATTACCAAATAATACTGGAACCTTTCCAATCTGTCCGACTTCAAAGTTTACTGTAGATTTCATTGCGCTAATTATGTAGTTAAACGGCGCAGAATTGACAAATGCCAAGAGATATTCTATTTTTGATGTTGCTGTTATTCCACCACCGCCTCCGCCGAAAATCTGATGAGAAATGAATCTACCAGTAAAAGCCGACATGGTCATTGCGGTGTAAGTGATTGTCGGCTCAAAATAATGTTTGAAATTGGCTCCGCTTGATTTCTTGAAGTTTCTTACCTCATCACCATTCTCTCCCCAATTAACGACATATTCATTATTTCCGTACCAACGCCTGAATGCCCCGCCTTTTGCATAGGGTACCCATTTTTTTGAAGCAACTTCAAACCAAAAGCGTAGAAAGCGATTTTTGTCACGGGTTTTCAATCCTTCAAAGACAGTGGCATATGTACTGACATTCGAATCCGCTTCAAAGGCTTCTGCAAAGGATTGTGTCACCCAGTATGCAATTATTTTGTTCGGCAACAAGCTATATAGTGATTGATTTGTTATATAGTCTTTTGTCCCAATGAAGAATTTCTTCCTCTTTGTTTCTTCTGGCTCGACCGCCCCTTGCTTTTCAAAAAATTTACGGTACAAACCTTTATAGTCATCAACATTACGACTGGAAATAACAAATGCTGTTGTTCCGTAGTCAGAGCCGAACATCCCGCGCCCAAGATGAAGCATATTTACAATATTTTCGTTGTTGAGCATCTTAGCACGGAGATCGGCATAACTCGCAAGAGACATCCACACAGGTATGTTAATCATTGAATAGTATCCACTCTTTTTTGTCAAATAAGAGCATTTTTCCATAAATACAGTACTCAAATCAGAACATGAAGAAGGATATTTTTCTTTTACAAAATTTTGAAGCTTTACTTCTACATCATTTATTCCCCTATACGGCGGATTTGTCACAACCACATCGTAATGCTGCGCCATAACCTCCGCCACCCGGATCAGCGGCAGGATGCTGTTCAGAGCTGATTCCCGATACAGGCTAATATCATTCTGCACCTCATCCATACGGGCATACAGGGCGGCAAAATCAACCGGTGCCACCGTCAGGATAGAGCCGTACTCTTTTGCGTCGCGCAAGTCGTTTATGATGCTGTCCAGCGCAGCTTTTAGCTGCGGGTCGTTGTTCGTGAAGTAGTCCCGAGTGTAAGCGTCAATGTCGTTGCTCTCGGTAATCGCGTAGACATGGGGCTGGATGCCGCGAGAGAAGATGCGCCGGTCATACTGGCGGGCTTTCATCATTACGGCAAAATAGGCGAGCTGCGCCGCCCGTTCGTCAATGTCCAGCCCGAACAGGTTGTGTTTCAGAATACACTGCGCCGCGTCGCGCTGGCTGTACCCATCATTTTCGTACATTTGCATCAGCACATCGAAGGCGTACACCAAGATATGGCCGCTGCCCATGCAGGGGTCAATGATCTTAATGTCCCGGACATCCTTGTATTCGCTCTGCTTCTGGATTTCGCTGAGCTGCTGGCGCACTTCCTTGGCCTGCGCAGCTTCCGGCAGATAATACTTCCAGCCCATCTGCCCGGCGATTTCCTCTTCATTGGAAATGCGCTTTGCCTCGATCTCATCCCAGCTCATTTCGTCCAAACAGCGACCGTCAGCAAAAACACCTTGCTCCTTCCGCTTGTCGATGAAGATGCGGCCAAGGCTATTTTCGACCATATAGCGGACGATCCAGTCCGGCGTAAAAAGCTGGGTGACGGCGGGGATTTCCTCTTTGGTGATCTTTCCGTTCTTGGCAAAGGCAGCGTTCTTCGGCTCGGTGTTGTAATACTGGTACAGCCAGCCGATGATCTCCACCTGACCAGTCGGATTTCCGTCCTCATCGAGGTGGGTGATGTCAAAGTCCTGCTCCGGGATGTCGTGGGTCAGATGGTACACGACACCTTCCCGATCTACAACGGAGAGGTTCAGCAGCAGCTCGGTGTAGTCGCTGGTCTTCTCAAACAGGGCGGGCAGGATCTCGTTCAGAGCGTTGCACTGCTTGATGAACAGCAGCCGGAACAGCTCGTCCAGCTTGTTCTCGTTTTTCAGGCGCAGGACGGTCTCTTCCTCAGCGTGGGTGAAGGCCAGCTCCGCGTCAAAGGGCGTTGTCACCAAATCCGGTTCGATTTTGCCGCTCTCGGAGGACAGAACGCGGATGTGGGAGGGAAGATAGTCGTTGACCTCCATAAAGCGGATGGCGATCAGCCGGTTGAACCATGTATAGGCGACCTCTTCCAGAATGTACTTATAAGCTGTGGCGTAGTTGCTGTCGTTCTCTTTCTTGCGGATCACCTCCACCAGCTTCTTGCGCTGCGGGATCGCATCGCCGCTGATGGCATACGGCTCAGATGTCCCGATGTCGTAGAACTCCATCGTTCCGGTAGACTGCGGCAGTGGGTCTTTGATACCGTCCGCTGTGATCCCCATCAATCCGGTGCGGTACTGAATATCCGCAATCAGCTTATTCCGCGCCCAGATTGCAAAGTTTTTTATGGCTGTTTTGTTCATGGCGATTCTCCCTATTGCATTAAGCCGTCGATGAACATTTCGGCTTGCTGAATCAATGTTGTCCAGTCTGCTCCGGTGATGGCACTTGTTGCTATTGAAACAGATGCTTTAGATAAAACCTCACTGGAAAATTTCTTTATTCCTGCCAAAGCCTTTTGCATCCGGCTCTTTTTCGGGGCAGGAGAATAGATTTGTTCTTGCAAGGATTCCAAGTCATCCTTAACGCTTTCAATCTCTTCGGCGGCAGTATCAGTAATAGCGGGAAGTGACGAAATCAGCTTTTCGATGAGCGAGTTTAAGTCCGTTGCTGATACGCCGTTTTTCGTGTTGAGTGTAATAGAACCGCTGCCTTGCTGGATAACCGGACCATTGACCGTCCCGATGTTTTGAGTCATTGGTGCAGCCTTCTTCTCATCTTCCAGGAGGATCATCTCCTTGGAAATTTCATCGTTGATGAAATTTATCAAGGGTTTTACTGTGTTTTCCAAAAAACGCTGAATAATATCCGTGTAAGTTGCGCCCTTTTTCCATAGGTATTGCATGGCTTGTCCTAAAACATTCGTATTTGGGGTCTCCACGATGTACCTCATGTAGTCATAAATTGCTTTGATGTGACAATTTTCATCTACTGGAATGCTCGTGCTTGCCCATTCAGAGGAATGAGTCGGAAAACAAGCCTGAAAATCATATTCGACTTGATCCACAACGCTATGAACACGGTCATGGATAAATGGCGTCTTCTCAATATAATCCATCAGCCGATGGAGATTCACATCTGCATCTCCATCGTCACTTGAAAGAAGATTGCTGGATATTCTTCGAAAATCGAGGCTGATAGTTCTTAATTCTCTGTATTCACTCATAAGTCTACCCCGCAGTAAGGACAAAATATCTTTGAAGCTCCGGCGCAGTACAACGCTTTAACCCTTCGATTGCAACAAGTGCATTGGAACTCCGTTTCCGCTGTGTCCGCATTTTTTAACTCTTTGACATACACTTTTTTCAACGGCTTATATGTCATTTTTATTATGCTCTTTTGACGATTGATCGAACGAGCCATTTTCCCAAAGGCTTTATTCAACTCTTCAATCATATAGTTCTCGGCCAACGCTCGAGCTTTGTCACGAACATCTTTTGACCAGAATGCGGATTTCTCTTTTGCAAGTCCGCAGTAGGGGCAGAACAGTTCCAAAACAGGTTCTTCATCACTTTGGACTTCTCCTGCTTGCAGCTTAAATTCTGATCCGCAATACGGGCATTCAAAGGTGACATATCCTTCGCTGTCACCTTGAACAGTAAAACTCAGCGTGATATTTCCCATACGCACCTCCAATACTGCCCATTAAAACTCCACATTGACAATCGTATCTTCGTCCAGTTGCGCTTCCAGCGACTTGCGAAGGCTGTCCATGTAGCGATCAATGTCCTCCTTGCTTTCCAGACGCCAAGAAGCCGTTCCCGTCATCATCTTGATGGAAACATTTTTCGTCTTGCGGATTTTCACCGGCGCAGGGGCAACGGTTGCTTCCGGGGCAGGATTTCCGCTCTGTTTGGCTTCCTCTGCCTGACGGCGGGCTTCTTCTTCGGCCTTTTGAATTTCCCGCTTGTAGTCAAGATCAGCCATTTCATCAAGAAGCCGTCGTTTCAGTGCATCTGCTTTATCTGCGAAGCTTCTCAGCGTAGAGACATTGTTGCAGTGGGTAGCTCCATCCCGGATTTCCTGGAACTTCTCATAGTAAGCCGTCCGCTTCTGGTCGTTGTAGTCCTTGGTGGAAAGTACCTCTAAAACGCGCTTCCACGCCTGATCAATCGAATCGAGAACAGGGGCGGACTCCTGCTGCAAGATTTCGCCATAGCAGGACATGAACCGCTCACGCAGCTCAGGCAGCTTCGGAATGTTGGCATAGGGCTTTTCCTGCCGGGTAATAGAGCGCATCTGTGCGACTATATCTTCCAGCTCGGCGTTGACGATATAGGTCTTGCTGTCATCATAGATTGCAAGCATATCCAGCGCACGAGCGAAGATGGTAGATTGTTCGCCGCTAAAGAAGGTCTTGATCGGCTCGTAATCTTCCGCGAAGTCGAAGAAGTCATCCCGTTTCTTGGAAACGGTCGTAAAGAAGTCCAAAGCAGACTGAATCTGAACAACAGACTGCATCAGAGCCTTCCCACCGGACAGAACACGCTTGCCCGGATAATGATGCTGCTCGTAATGGACTTCCAGACGCTCGATCTCATAAATCGTGTTTTGCGCATAGCGCTGGAAGTTCTTCATGATGGCATCTTCGTCCTCCGCCGAAGTAGTGGCGCGGAAGGTCTCCTTCATCACATCCCGGACAGCCTTTTTGTCCTTATCGCTGACGCGGACACGCTCTTCCATCAGGAGCTTTTCCGCAAACGCTTTTTTGGTGATGAAGCCGATGATCTCTTCCTCGCTCTTGTTATTCAGGCTGACCGCAGCACCATTGACTGTGAAAGCGAGATCTCCGCGCTTGAACAGACGCGCCACCAGCCAATGCACATCATCTTCCACAAAGCCATAAGGAGCCTTCATGAAGCGGTCCTTCACCGTTTTCATGGAGGTTTTCATGTGATTGCGGGTATTCATGGCGATAAAGCCCTGCACATCGTCCAGCGCATGAGCATTGCTCTCTGTGCCACCTTCCAGCCCAAGAGAAAGCTGGTTGCTCTGATGGAGCATCTTGCGGATCTCCGCCTCGCCCATCGGCGCGTCGATGTAGGACAGCTTGTGATAGACCGTCTGCACCAAACGGCCAATGGCTTCATTGATCCGGCTGACGACTTCCTTGCCGTTCACGCGGACAACATCGCCGTTTACATAGATCGTTGCTTCTTTCAGCGCTTCGGTCAAGTAGAGCTTTGCGTTTTGATTGCGCTCCCGCATTTCCACACGCTTTGCCTCTTTGATCGTCTCATACTTGGCAAGCTGCGTGGAGGTGTTTTTCCGAAGGAACCCCTCAATTTTCAAATAGGATTGAATTTCCGTCAGGAACTCTGCATCATTCGGAAGTACAACAAGGACTTCTCTGCTTTGACCGGACATCATCCGAAGGGTTCCATCCTCTGTGCTGCCGTCGTACCACGGTGTCAGGACACGAAGGCCGATGTCATAGTTTTGATTTGCTTTGTATGGACGATCATCTACAAACTGGTTGAAGCCAAAGGCATAGCGGCCATTGAAGACAGGATAGGTGTAGCGTTTGCCGGGGAAAATGTCCTCAAAAATCATTTCCGCGACCTTGGTGATGATCTCCGGCGTTTCTACATTTTCCTTCTCAATTTCATTGTTGACTTCCTGTTCCTCATCGGTCAGGAAGACATAGATGCTGCCGTTTTTTTGCACGAGCATCTGCCGCATCAGGACCTTCAGCGCTTCCTCCACACGGCCTTTCAGCTCAATCCGGTCATCGTCGATATTTTCAATCATCAGGCTGGTGATGTTGTCGATGTTTGCCTCAATTTCCAGCACATATTTGATCATGAAGAGTGTCTTGAGGACATTGATGGCGAAGACATCCTTGTCCTTCTTCTCCGGGTTGATATAGCTGTTGTCATAAGCCCGGATGATCACCCCGCTGTGGCTGTGATCCAGAAAGTTTTCCAGTGCGTCATAGAAGCGATGGAAGGGTACAATGACCCCTGCCTCTTCATTCATGACATTGACGGCGGATTCCTTAAAAAGCGCCAGCATGGAGCGCTCACCGCCGGAAAGGTGTTTACCGGAAGCCCCGTGGGTACGAATAGAAGTCAATACGCTGGACAGCAAATTGAACTGGTACGGCACAAAGGGGTAGACCTCGGCAAAGTCTTCCGCACTCGCGTACAGCTTCTTTTCTGCCGTATCATTGAACACAATTAGGTTTTTGATAATTGTCGCTTTCTGCTCATAGAGCAGCCGAAGCGTCTGTGCAGCCGGTTCCGTTTTCTCAAGGATTCTCCTCTTGATAACGGCATCCACATTGGCAGAAGAGAGGGAGAGGCGGGTGTCAAACCGGCCTTGAATTTTGGAAAAGTCATTGCCCTTGACCTTGGTGATGGAGTCAATATCCTGCTGGCTGGTCACGATGACCCATGCCTTACCCATGCACTCCTTGCCCAGTTCCTCAGTCACAGTTTGGAGATTGAGCATCAACTTGGAGTCATCACCGATGTACTGACCAATTTCGTCGACCAGAAATACAACATGGTGGTTGTTCCCCTTGCGCTCGATATAATTCTTAACGCGCTTGGCGAAGTCTTCAATGCTGATGGTATATGGCTCCACCGCTTTCTCACACCAGTTTCTCGCCGCAGCTTCGCTCATAAAATCCATTGAGACAAGGGCATCAACAACGCTGTCTTGGATGAAGTCGAAGTCCTGTCGGGATTCTTCCCACGGATCGCCGTATTCTTCCTCGAAAGCAGCCTTAAACTCATCGTAGCGTCCTTCCTCGGAAAGCCTCCGTTCCAGATCGGCAACATGGGGGATGGACCCGCAGAAGCCCTGCATTTGATTGAAGACTTTGAGGAATACATTGACGATGGCATCCTTGTTTTGCTTGCCATTCGTTTCACTCTTGGAGTCGATGTTGAAGAGGATTACATCCGTGGGGGTATCAGCCGCCAGCTTCATATCCGCCAACACCATCGGATCTACGATCTTCTTATCTTCAACAAAGTAATCCATCGCCTTTCTGTCCCCGACCTGACGGTTTTCCAGAAGGTAGGACAGGATTTTCAGGAAGTGCGATTTACCGCTTCCAAAGAAGCCGGAAATCCATACGCCCATCTTTGGCGTTGTTCCGACAATCCCTTTTTTATAGGCCGAATAGAAATCGGCAAAATGCTTTTGAAGCTCGCGGGTAACGACATATTCCTCAAGCTCCTGAGATACATTTGCGTCCTCGCCTTGTCCGACAATAATTACGCCTTGAATTTCTCGGTCGATCTTCTTGGCGAACATATCCTTTATTTTCATTGCTGCACCTCCATCACTTGACAAGCCGGAAGGCTCTGTAATAATTATCGTCTTTGATTTCGTTGAAGAGAATCAATTCCTGTTCGTTGTATGTGCCGGGAAAGAACATCACCACAGGTGCGTGTAGATAGGACTGGTGGAGATTGTTCAGCACATTATGCGAACGAAGAAGTGGATAGCTCTTGCCAACACCGGTCAGAAAGACAATGGCGTTCTCCGGGGTGTGGTCAAGAATGTACTGCACAATCAGGCTGTCGTCCTCGCTTACTTTCATCGAATTGCTGACTGCCTTGACAATTCTTTGGATGCCGCGCTTCTTCTCAAATTCACAGCACTTCTCTATGAAGTTCTTCCCTTCAAGGAAGTCAATAATAATATCATAGAGGTCGAACACAACAAGCTCAAATCCGTCCGTTCCTTTCGAGTTCTTATGCTTCATATATTCGATACGCTCACGGACTTCCAGCTCTTTCTCAGGCGGATAGTCAAAAATCCAGTAGTTGACCTCATTGGCTTTTCCGCTGCTCTGACGGAAGGATGGCTTTCGGATCGCCGCTTCCATCGCGTCCAGTCGTTCTGTTAAATCCATTATCTTACCCCCGCAAGCGCCTTGACATAAGCGCCCATATTGTTCTGTTCCAGCCAGCGTACCAAGTCCGGGTCTAAAATAGGGCGCAGTATTTTTCTGGCCGTTTTTGCTTTATCAATTATCCCCTGTCTCTTATACACATCTGACGCTGCCGACGA
>ENA-OYYP01001116-OYYP01001116.1-human-gut-metagenome-genome-assembly--contig:-NODE-1116-length-12640-cov-9.278268_pt1 | contig 12640 bp, 10 predicted proteins | sample MGYA00244067_ERZ653456 | MGnify/ENA primary metagenome ERZ653456 (study PRJEB26926, sample SAMN06165101) | human gut metagenome | biome: ENVO:00009003; feature: ENVO:2100002; material: ENVO:00002003... | reverse complement strand
AAAGTCCGCGTTCGTCCGCCTTATCCGCGTAGTCCGCGTACCCATTCCCTCGCCGATAAATTATCATTTATCATTATTCATCATTAGTTTATATGAGCAATAACCTCCTTTCTCCAACAGACCATCTTCAGCGACAAGAACTGCTCCTGCGCATGGAATATGAATTCGAAAAGGAAGAATTCAAAAGACAGACTGAAACCATGGGCATCGCCCGTAAGGTAAAACGGGGACTCTGTTGGTATCCTGCCACTCCCGGACGAAGTTACTACAATTCACTGAATCAATTAGTAATAGAAATTACACATACGGAAGATACTGATATAGAACATAATTTTGAATTCGGGCGTCCCGTCTGTTTTTTCCGTAAAGGATACGACGAAAAGATCACATATTTCAATTCTATTGGTACTATCAGCTATGCCAACGAAACACGTATGGTTGTTGCAATGCCCGGTGCAGGTGCTATACTGGAAGTGCAATCTGCCGAAAACCTCGGAGTGCAGCTTTATTTTGATGAAACATCCTACCGCACTATGTTCGAAGCACTCTCCGATGTAATTCGCGCTAAGGGCAATCGATTGGCAGAATTAAGAGATATTATGTTGGGAACTTTAAAACCCGGATTCCGTGAACTCTACCCCGTCCGTTTCCCCTGGCTGAACTCTACACAGGAAAATGCAGTGAACAAAGTATTGAACTCCCGCGATGTTTCTATTGTACACGGGCCTCCGGGAACAGGGAAAACAACTACTCTCGTAGAAGCTATCTATGAAACATTGCACCGCGAACCTCAAGTGCTGGTTTGCGCCCAAAGTAATACTGCCGTCGACTGGATCTGTGAAAAGCTCGTAGATCGTGGTGTGAATGTCCTGCGCATTGGCAATCCCACCCGGGTAAACGACAAAATGCTTTCATTCACTTATGAGCGCCGCTTCGAAGGGCATCCGGCCTATTCTGAACTATGGAGTATCCGTAAAGCCATGCGTGAAATAGGTGGCAAGCATCGGGGCAGTTATGAAGAACGTGAAAGCGCCCGCAATCGTATGAGTCGCCTGCGTGATCGTGCCACACAATTGGAAATACAAATCAATGCCGATCTTTTTGACAATGCCCATGTCATAGCTTCCACCCTTGTCAGCAGCAATCACCGTATACTGAACGGGCGTCACTTCGGTACACTTTTTATTGATGAAGCTGCCCAAGCCCTGGAAGCCGCCTGTTGGATAGCTATTCGCAAAGCCGACCGTGTAGTACTGGCAGGCGATCATTGCCAGCTTCCGCCTACTATAAAATGTTACGAAGCTGCCCGTGGAGGCCTCGAATGTACATTGATGGAAAGAGTGGTTGCCAATAAACCCAGCACCGTCTCCCTATTAAAAGTACAATATCGTATGCACGAGGATATCATGAAATTTCCCTCTCAGTGGTTTTATAATGGAGAACTACAAGCGGCTCCTGAGATACGATACCGCGGTATTCTCGACTGGGACACTCCTATCAACTGGATAGATACTTCTGACATGGATTTTAAAGAAGAGTTTATAGGAGAAACATTCGGGCGTATCAATAAAGCAGAAGCAGATTTACTTCTTCAAGAATTAAAAGTTTATATCGACCGCATCGGTGGAAAACGCGTGTTAGAAGAGCGGATCGATTTCGGTATAATCTCCCCTTACAAAGCCCAGGTGCAATATCTTCGCAATAAGATTAAAGCAAGCGGCTCACTTAAGCCCTACCGGAGTCTACTCACCGTTAACACCGTAGACGGCTTCCAAGGACAGGAACGTGATGTCATTTTCATCAGCTTGGTCCGTGCCAATGAAGACGGACAGATAGGTTTCTTGAATGACTTGCGAAGAATGAACGTAGCCATCACCCGTGCCCGCATGAAGCTGGTGATATTGGGCGAAGCGGAAACAATGAAACGCCACAAGTTCTATAAGGAACTCATTGAATACATCCATACCATCACATAGACTCGCCGAAAGAAAAACTCATCGACTTATACTGAAATATCTTTTTCCCAGTTGAGATAATATATTTTCCCAGTTAGAGAAATATATTTTCTCAACTGGGTAAAAATAGGCTTGCTTTAAATTCAACTATAGAAATCGGAAAACTTAATGTAAACACCGGATATTTCGGCTAATCCTTTTTTGTCAATAATAGATTTATGAAGTCCCCGGTAACTTCATGCTTTGTTATAAAAAAAGAGGAGCAACTTACGTTACTCCTCCCATTGTCTTCTTCCCGAACTTAAATCAGGATTACGGTTACAAATATACTACATTGAAACACCGAAATCAAATATTCGGGCATTTTTATTCTTAATCCCCAAGAAGGATTAGTTGTTTTCCGGACGCAACTGACGAACCGTAACAGCAGTCTGCCACATTTCGCTTTCGCGCAACTGACGAAGTTCTTCGTTCAGTTTCTCACGATAATCGGGTTGAGAATTGCTGTCAATAGAGATCTGAGCCTCATTACCAGACTTAACGCTTGCATACAATTGTTGTACTACCGGCTTGATAGCATCGTGGAACGGAGTCATCCAGTCCAGAGCACCGCGTTGTGCAGTAGTTGAACAGTTAGCATACATCCAGTCCATACCATTCTTTGCGAACAACGGCATCAATGACTGAGTCAATTCTTCTACAGTTTCATTGAATGCTTCTGACGGAGTATGACCGTTTTCACGCAATACTTCATACTGAGCCAACAGCAATCCCTGAATAGCTCCCATCAATGAACCACGCTCACCTGTCAGGTCAGAAGTAGCTTCACGTTGGAAAGTGGTTTCGAACAAATATCCTGAACCTATACCGATACCCAATGCAATGGTACGATCCATAGCTTTACCTGTAGCATCCTGATAGATAGCGTAAGAAGAGTTCAAACCACGACCTTCGAGGAACATAGTACGCAATGAAGTACCCGAACCTTTAGGAGCTACCATGATTACGTCGATATCTTTCTGAGGAACTACACCTGTACGGTCGCTCCAAGTGATAGCGAAACCATGAGAGAAGTAAAGAGCTTTTCCCGGAGTCAGGTAAGGTTTGATAGTAGGCCATACAGACATTACGGCTGCATCAGACAACAAGCACATAATGATAGTACCTTTCTCACAAGCCTCCTCAATGCCAAACAGTGTTTCACCCGGTACCCATCCGTCAGCTATTGCTTTCTCATAAGTCTTACCCGGACGCTGTCCAACGATTACGTTGAAACCGTTATCGCGCAGGTTGCATGCCTGTCCCGGTCCTTGTACACCATAACCGATCACTGCAATTGTTTCATCTTTCAAAACTTCACGTGCTTTTTCCAAAGGAAACTCTTCGCGGGTCATTACATTCTCAGTAACACCGCCAAAATTCAATTGTGCCATTTTCTTTTTTAGTTTTTTATTTGTGGCTTGCGCCAGCTAATGATTAATAAAATTATTTCTCTGTAAATATTACTTTTGAACGGCAAACCACCTCGCTGCCATTCTTTTTCACTTCAATATCGAAAGCTCCGTCACCCAATTCATCTTTATAGAGTGTAAGTTCATCACCGTAATAACTCTCAGCTACGTAAGCCATTTCAAAACGGCGGATACGCTTTTCCTTATACATCTCTATCGGAAACAAGTCCATGATATGTTCGATGTAGCGGATACTGTTCACGTGTCCGTTGATGTCGATATCACTGTATTTAGCTTTCAATGTAGCTACCGGTTCGGTAGAAGTCACTTTGATGCGTGAAGGTTTCTCGATAGGGCAAGGTTCATCGCACACATAATCTACAATGCTACCTCCGTGCAATGCCAGCAAATCGGCAGGCTTGCGGGTATTGAGGTTAATCATAGCCCATACAGAACGCGCATAACCAATCTTCTTTCCGTCTTTGTCCAACAAGGCAAAGTTACGATCTGTGAAAAGGCGGTATACATTCTCTACCCAAGTCCAGATGGTAAAGTCCTCATATTGATAAGGCATTTCATCCAGTTCGATGGCAAGGCGGGAGAGTACCCATGTGTAGTTGTCCTCATTCAGCGTGGCTATACCGAACCCGCGGTCGCTGGCATGGAAACCGGCGCAATTCAGCAAATGGTTTCCCAACACGCCCATGGTAAGACGCCCGGTAAAGTCCACATGAAAAGGCTCCGCTACAAACTGATATTTTCCTATCTTACTACTATTCTCACTCATTGTTTTGCTCCTTTTCTTTTTTCAAGCGATATTTCGTTTCACGGTCGGCAAGGTATTCGTTCACACGCTCGAAGCAACTCGTGGTGATAGCCACACGCCCTGAACGCACAAACTGAAGTACACAATCAAGGGCACGCAGCTCGTCATAAAGATTGGTGATTTCTTCACCCATACCATTCTTCTCTACGATAGCAAACACAGCATTCACCTCTACGATACGTGCATTATACTTGCGGATTACTTTCGATACCTCCGGTTTTTCTTCCAGTATCGGGGTTGTTATCTTATACAATGCAATTTCGTGCTGATAGATCTCATCATCCGTGAAGTAGTGCGCTTGAAGCACATCTATCTTCTTGGTGATTTGCTTGGTCACTTTCTCAATGGTGTCTTTATCCGTCCATGCGGTAATAGTGTACTTATGTACACCCTTGATGGACGAAGCCGAAACATTCAGACTCTCGATATTGATCTGGCGACGGGTAAACACTGCGGTTACCTGGTTCAGCAAACCGGCGAAGTTCTCCGAATGAACGATTATCGTATATAATGTCTTATCCATACTAAATTAAGAATTAAGAACGAAGAATAAAATTAGCATTCCAACAACATCTGGTTTACCGAACCACCCGGAGGTGTCATCGGCAACACATTGCCTTCTTCCATAACGCAGGCTTCCAACAGGAACGGACCATCCGTAGCAAGCATTTCCTCTATTGCACCTTTCAGTTCTTCACGCGTCATTACACGACGTGAAGGAATGTCGTAGGCAGAAGCTATCTTCATATAATCCGGATTCAGCATCGGAGTGAACGAATAGCGACGATTGAAGAACATCGCTTGCCACTGGCGTACATTACCCAGGAAGTTATTATTCAGCAAGATCATCTTAACGGGAGCCTTCTGTTCCATAATGGTTCCCATCTCCTGAATGTTCATTTGCAGACCACCATCACCCATAAATACACATACAGTGCGGTCGGGACGTCCGAAAGTTGCACCGATTGCTGCGGGAAGTCCGAAGCCCATTGTACCCAACCCACCGGAAGTTACAATGCTACGTTCCTTACTATACTTAAAGTAACGGGCAGACATCATCTGATTCTGACCAACATCAGTAACCAATACAGCTTCATGATTCGTTGCCTCACTTACGGCACGGATCACTTCTCCCATACTCAAAGATTTACTTGCCGGATGCAACTCAGGACGGATCACCTTTTCTTCCTCTACTTTCTCGTAAGGCAAGAAACTATCCAACCATTCTTGGTGAGTAGCAGGTTTCAGAAGTGCCGTAACGGCAGCAAGGGTTTCCTTGCAATCGCCCAATACGGCAATATCTGTCTTCACATTCTTGTCTATCTCAGCAGGATCTATATCGAAATGAATGATTTTCGCCTGTTTGGCATACGTATCCAACTTTCCGGTTACACGGTCGTCAAAGCGCATGCCTACGGCGATAAGTACATCGCACTTATTCGTATTGATATTCGGTCCCAAGTTACCGTGCATCCCCAGCATACCTTTATTTAAAGGATGTGCAGTAGGCAAAGCAGAAAGTCCCAACAGTGTACAACCGGCAGGTATTCCGGCTTTTTCTATGAAAGCGCGTAGTTCCTGTTGTGCATCACCTAACTCAACACCCTGTCCCACCAATACCAATGGACGTTCAGCGCTATTGATCAGTTCAGCAGCCTGGCTCACAGCCTCTTCATCCATTTCGGGAACAGGCTGGTAACTACGGATGTAATCCAACTTGGCAGGAGCATATTCACTTTTCTCTACTTGTGCATTCTTGGCAAAGTCCAATACAACAGGACCGGGACGACCGCTTTTTGCAACATAGAAAGCGCGGGCTACAGCCCAAGGCACATCTTCAGCACTACGAATCTGATAGCTCCACTTCGTGATAGGCTGCGTAATACCTACCAGGTCAACTTCCTGGAAAGCATCCGTCCCAAGGAATCCCGTACCTACCTGACCGGCAATTACTACCAAAGGGGTACTGTCTATCATAGCATCTGCGATACCTGTTATCGTATTCGTCGCTCCGGGACCACTAGTCACCAGGCAGACACCTACTTCGCCTGATACGCGGGCAAAACCTTGCGCAGCATGAGTAGCACCCTGTTCGTGTCGAACCAAGATGTGATTCAATGTCTTCCGATGGTCGTATAAAGCGTCAAATACCGGCATGATGGAGCCACCCGGATATCCGAAAATGGTCTTTACTCCCTGATGTTCCAAGGAACGCATCAATGCTTCAGCGCCTGTTATTATATCTTTCATTCTATTAATGGATAATGGAATTCTATTTCATTTGTCAATTCTCGGTTAATCAATCAGTCTCACTGCACCCTTATCGGCAGAACTTACCATACTGGCATACGCCTTCAAACTCTTTGAGACTTCGCGTTGACGGGTGACGGGAGTCATCGGGCGAGCAGCCAGTTCCTCATCCGTTAGTTTGACGTTGATAGCACGTCCGGGAATATCAATCTCGATGATGTCACCATCCTGAATCTTACCGATATTACCTCCGGCAGCCGCTTCGGGAGAAATATGTCCGATACTCAATCCTGACGTACCACCACTGAAACGACCGTCCGTAATCAGTGCACATTCCTTGCCCAGATGGCGCGATTTGATATAAGAAGTCGGATAGAGCATTTCTTGCATACCGGGACCGCCTTTCGGACCTTCGTGTGTAATGACCACAACATCACCGCTGACCACTTTCCCGGCAAGGATGCCATCGCAAGCAGCGTCTTGTGAATCGAACACTTTAGCAGGACCTGTAAATTTCCAGATGCTTTCATCCACACCTGCCGTTTTCACTACACAGCCATCCTGAGCGATATTACCTTTCAGTACTGCCAGACCACCGTCTTTGCTATAAGCATGTTCCAGATCGCGAATGCAACCTCCGGCACGGTCAGTATCCAATTCTTTATAATAGACATCTTGCGAACCCAGTACCAGATTGAACTTTCCGGCAGCAGCGCTCTTATATTTCTTCACAGCTTCTTCGCAAACATTCGGGCTGGTAATACCGTATTTGTCGATTACATCCGCCAGCGTCATACCGTCTACACGCTTTACGTTCGTATCGACTAATCCGCCTTTGGCAAGCTCGCTCATGATAGCGATGATGCCTCCGGCACGATTTACGTCTTGAATGTGATACTTCTGAGTATTCGGGGCAACCTTACACAGACAGGGAGTCTTACGTGACAACATATCGATGTCATCCATACTGAAATCTGCCTCTGCCTCGTGTGCTACAGCCAAGAGGTGAAGCACTGTGTTGGTAGAACCACCCATCGCAATATCCAGCGTCATAGCATTCAGAAAAGCCTGACGGGTAGCGATGCTACGGGGGAGCACACTGTCATCCCCATCTTCATAATATTTATAAGCATTTTCAACAATCAGTTTAGCAGCATCCTTGAACAGTTGCGTGCGATTGGCATGAGTAGCCACAATCGTACCATTACCCGGCAATGCCAGTCCGATGGCTTCGTTCAGACAGTTCATTGAGTTAGCGGTAAACATACCGGAACAACAACCACAAGAAGGACAAGCATGTTGTTCTATCTGAGCCACATCGGCATCACTTACACTTTCATCAGCCGACTTAATCATAGCATCGATCAAATCCAGATGCTGACCGTTCCATTCGCCGGCTTCCATCGGTCCGCCTGAAACGAATACAGTAGGGATATTAAGGCGCATTGCTGCCATCAACATACCCGGAGTAATCTTGTCGCAGTTACTGATGCAAACCATCGCATCCGCTTTATGCGCATTCACCATATACTCTACGCTGTCGGCAATGATGTCACGTGAAGGAAGCGAATAAAGCATTCCATCGTGTCCCATCGCAATACCATCGTCAATGGCAATCGTGTTGAATTCGGCAGCAAAGCATCCCAGCTTCTCAATCTCAGCTTTCACCTGTTGTCCGATTTCGTGCAGATGCACATGTCCCGGGACAAACTGTGTAAATGAGTTGACAATTGCGATAATAGGTTTTCCTAATTGCTCTTTCTTCATGCCATTTGCCATCCACAACGCACGAGCCCCTGCCATGCGGCGGCCTTGCGTGCTGAACGAACTGCGTAATTGGTGTTTCATCTTCAAATCTCCTTTTAATTAAAAAGCCTTCCTCACATATGGTGAGAAAGGCTCCTAAATTGATATCTTAACGTACGAATACATACACAACCTTTCTCACGCTCTTGATTCCAGGACCACGACGCGAATAATATGCAGGACTGCCAGGTTAATAGATGTATGTAAGTTCATAACTTTATTTACTTTACTGTTTTCGTTAATCGTGCTGCAAAGGTAAGGGCTTTTTTATAAACTCCAAACAATTTGAAGAAAAAAATGAGATTATTATGATTAATCGTAAGAAAACCCCGCATTAAAATCTTATTTTATCACTTATTCAAGGCAAATCTGAGTAATTCGCTACCATGAACAGGAATTATTCAAGAGGGTTCGAAGCATTTAATTATCTGAAAATTACAAGAGCTTACCCATTCGCCAACTAAATTATTCGTATCTTTGTCCCTTCCAAAAAGAAAAAACAGGAATTACTAACTTAAAACAGTAGGAATATATCAATGGAAACAGTAGAAAACAAGTACATTACCGTAGCTTATAAATTATACGCTATAGAAGATGGTGAAAAAGATTTCACCGAAGAAGCCACCGCAGAACACCCTTTCCAATTCATTTCCGGTCTGGGTCTGACTTTAGAGTCTTTCGAAGATCAAGTGAAAGATCTGAAAGCAGGTGACAAGTTTGATTTCACAATCGCTTGCGCAGATGCTTACGGTGACTTTGACGAAGAACATGTAATCGACCTTCCGAAACAAATCTTTGAAGTAGATGGTAAGTTCGATAGCGAACGTATTGTAGCCGGTAACGTAGTGCCTTTAATGACCTCTGAAGGTCAACGTATCAACGGAACCGTACAAGAAATTAAGGCAGACGTAGTGGTAATGGATATGAACCACCCCTTGGCAGGTTGCGACCTGAACTTTGTAGGTGAAGTAATAGAAAGCCGCCCGGCAACCAATGAAGAATTAGCTGAAATCGCTCGTATGATGAGCGGCGGTGGATGCAGTTGCGGTTGCGATAGCTGTGGTGACGGTTGCGGCGACGGATGCGGTGATCACGATCACCAGGGATGCGGATGCAATCATTAATATAGTGATTAACGGTAAGTGATTAGTGATTAGCATGTTGCGCTATTATGCAGCACAGTTTCCAATCACTAATCACTCACCACTAATCACTATTTCCCCGTCATTATCTCCAGCACCAATTTATCCGTCTCATTCATTCCTTTCGACCCTATCTTGGTCAGATTACGGATACTTTGATCCACGTCTTCATCAATAATACCTTCTACAGAAGTTACACAACGGTTTTCCATAGCCATGATGGCAGAAAGAACAGCGGTAGATACACCTGTTGTTACTTTCAACGCACAGCTGGGCTTCGCACCGTCACAAATCATACCCGTAAGGTTGGCTATCATATTCTGAACAGCATAAGCCACCTGATCGTAAGTTCCTCCCATCAACCAGGTAATACCACAACTGGAACCTGTAGCAGCAACCACACAGCCGCATAAAGCAGACAAACGTCCCAAACTTTGTTTAATATAGATTACTGTCAGATGACTCAACATCAGAGCACGTATCAGTTCTTCTTCTGATTTATCATTTTCTTCAGCGAAGACGAGTACAGGCAAAGTGGCAGATATACCTTGATTTCCACTACCGGAATTGCTCATTACCGGAATCATAGCCCCTGCCATACGAGCATCACAGGCACCTGATGTATAAGACAAGATATGTGAGAAGACACTATCTCCCATCACTTTATGTTCATAAGTGCCACGCAACATCTTACCCAGGCCATGGCCATAATTGCCTTCAAAAGAACGTTCGGCAGCCGCCTTATTCAAGCGGGCTGTTTCCAGAATAAAGCTGATCTCATCCAGTGGAGTATTCAGAGCAAAATCATAAACTTTACGTAAAGTCAGCTCCAGGCACTCTTCCTCTTTTTCACAGCTTGCCGTATGTTGTTTCTGAAATAGAACTTCTCCGTTACGTTCTATATATATAAAGGTGGTATGTCCTCCGGCAATCACAGCTATTGCTTTATCATCTCCGGCCTCACAACATACTTCAATATATAATTTCTCTTCAATATTCTCTTTCAACAAAATATGAATGCGCTTTTCCTCAATGAAACGTTTCCCCTCTTCCACTACATCAGGCGTACTGTCTTTCAACACTTCCAACTGATATTCCGATTTTCCGATCAGCGCCCCCAGCGCAATAGCAATGGGCAGGCCAATCATTCCGGTACCCGGAATGCCTACTCCCATAGCGTTTTTCAGAATATTAGCACTTAGCAACACATTTATTTTTTCCGGCTTTGTCCCCAGTGTTTCTGTTGCTTTAGCTACGCACAATGCCACAGCAATGGGCTCTGTACACCCAATAGCCGGCACCACTTCCTGATGTATCAGGTCGATTATCCGTTTTCTCTCCGTTTCCGTTATCATTATTTCACTGATTTTAATGGACACAAATTTAGAAAAAATGTTTTTAATACGTGCGCAAAGTCTTCTATTTCAAAAAAGAAACTTAACTTTGCGCCCGAGTTTTACATTATTAATAACCAAAAACTGAATTAAATGAAGATTAAAACGCTAACCTCGTGTTTCTTTTTGGCATTTGCCATATCTTCTTGTATACAAGACGAAGCGCTTAATTCTGAAGCGGCCATTGATGGTTGTACGGGTGCAGATGTGCAGCTGGCCAATATTAATGCAAATGAAAAAATAGTCGATGTATATGTACATAAAGGTGCAGACCTTGCCAAACAAGAGTTGAAATTCACTCTGCCAGAAGGTGCAACTATCAAACCTAATAATAGCAGAGACGGAGATACCGGAAACTTCTACAACTTTAGTGAAGCTGGCAATTCACGTTCATTTACCGTAACCTCTGAAAATGGTGAATTCAAACCCACTTATACTATAAATATTAAACCGACAGAATTACCAACAGTTTATCACTTTGAGGACTTGTTGATTGCAGAAAATACTCCTTACCACATTCTTTATGAGTTCGCCCCAAGTACCTCACAAGGAATATCTAAAGTTCTGCAGTGGTCTAGTGGAAATCCAGGCTTTGCATTGACTGGAATGGCAAAAAGCCCTACCGATTACCCTACAGTACAAGTAGAAGGCGGATTCAATAAGAAATGTGTTAAGTTGGAAACTAAAGACACTGGTAGTTTTGGTGCAATGGTAAAAATGTATATTGCTGCCGGCAATCTGTTTATCGGCAATTTTGATGTAAGCAAAGCATTGGCAGGACAAGAAGGCGCCCTTAAAGCTACCACCTTCGGTTTTCAATTCTATAAACATCCTAAAACTTTAAAGGGATACTATAAGTACAAAGCTGGTCCTGTTTATACTGAAAACGGTCAACCACAAAGTGGTCTGAAAGACAGATTTGACATCTATGCCATCATGTATGAAGCTGATGATAACTCATTCATGCTGGACGGTACTAATGCTAAGACTTCCGACAAACTTGTGTATCTGGCACAGATAAAAGCCGATGAAGCACTGGAAACCGACCAATGGACTGAATTTAGCTTACCGTTTGAACGTCAGAATAATAAGTCCATTGATGAACAAAAACTTCAAAATGGGAAATATAAACTTGGCATCATATTCTCTTCAAGTGTAGAAGGTGACCACTTCAAAGGTGCAGTAGGTAGTACACTCTATATAGACGAAGTAGAATTAGTTTGTGAAGAGAACTAAAAACGAAAATAATTATGAAGAAAGATTATATTATTTTTATTGCATTCTTACTGGCAGTAGTAGGGAGTACATCTGTAAAAGCGCAGGAAGACAGAACAAAAAGCATCACACAATCCTACCTTCGCGGATGGGAATATTCTTTGAAAGCAGGATTTAGTATTGGTGGTACCGCTCCTTTACCCTTACCCGAGGAAATCCGTAAAATAGATAGCTATGTACCCAGCATGACCATTTCGATTGAAGGAAATGCTACCAAATGGCTCGACGAGAAAAAATTATGGGGATTAACTTTAGGTTTGCGTCTAGAAACAAAGAACATGACGACAGAAGCTACCGTAAAAAACTATGGTATGAAGATTATCAATACCAATGGTGGTGAACTAGAGGGTCTATGGACTGGAGGGGTAAAAACCAAAGTAAAGAACTCCTATCTTACTGTTCCCGTCCTTGCTAACTATAAAGTCAGCAAACGCTGGAAGCTCGTAGCCGGACCATATTTTTCGTATTTACTAGAAGGTGATTTCTCTGGCCATGTTTATGAAGGTCACCTCCGTACTCCCAATGAAACAGGTTCACGTGT